>Ga0081539_10001478_pt1 | contig 39878 bp, 39 predicted proteins | sample TabmetS4T2R2_FD_71023 | JGI IMG/M metagenome (GOLD analysis project Ga0081539, IMG submission 71023) | Tabebuia heterophylla rhizosphere microbial communities from the University of Puerto Rico - S4T2R2 | ecosystem: Host-associated > Plants > Roots > Rhizosphere ... | reverse complement strand
GTCGGTAACGACCACGCGCACGTCGTAGATCCCGTCGGGCGTCGAGCCCGTGGTCGTGTCGAAGGATGCCGGTGTGGTCGTCCACGGGCCACCCGCGCTCTGCTGGAAGTACTGGTAGGTCGTGCTAGCGACGCCCGAGCCGCCGTCTCCCGTCGTCGAGGTCAGGTTGACGGTGCCGCGGAGGTAGGCGCCGGGATCGTCGAGCGTCGCGCTCGGCGCGGTGTTGTCGATGCGCCGCGAGCCGACGACGGCCGAGACCGTCTGGTTGCCGGCGCCGTCGGTGACCACGACGCGCACGTCGTACAGCCCGTCCGGCGTGGCGCCGGTCGTCGTGTCGAACGAGACGCTGTACGGCGCGCCGTCCGAATCCGTGGCGATCGTCGTCCACGGGCCGCCGGACGAGCGCTGGAAAGCGACGCTCTCGACGCCCGAGCCGCCCGTGTCGGCGGCGGTCGCGGTGAGGTTGACTGTGCCGCGGAGATACTGGCCCGGATCGTCGATCGACCCCGTCGGCGCCGCCGCGTCGATCTTGACCGTGTTCGGCGACGTGTACGTGACCGAGTTGCCGACGCGGTCGGAGACGACGTAGCGGTAGCGGTAGCAGTTGCCGGTCGCGACGGCGCTGTCGTTGTACGCGAGCGGCGGATCGGTCGCGAGCGGCGCGAACGCTGCGAAGCCGGTGCACGACCCGCCGCTGAGCGTGCCGTCCGAGCGCTCCAGAACCTCGGAGGTCGTGTCCAGGCCGCTGCCGCCGTCGCTGCCGTCGTCGAGCGTGAGATCGACGTTGGTGAGCGAGTGGTAGCCGTCGCCGTACGCGACCGAGCCGCCGCCGGGAGGTGTCGCATCGGCGACGACGTCGAAGCTCGCCGTCGCCGTGAGCCCCGCGTTGTTCGTCGACGTGATCGTGCTCGAGCCGCCGGGCGCCGTGGCCGTGGCGTCGAAGCCGTAGTCGCCCGCGGTGTGCGTCCAGCCGGAGCCGAGCGCCGGGTAGGTGATCGCCGCGATGCCCGACTGCGGATCCGAAGAGGTCGCGGTGACGGTGAAGCCGCCGCTCGCGCCCTGCTTGAAGTAGACCGTCGAGCCGGTCCGGTAGGCGCTGGTCAGGCTCGACCAGCTGAGGCTCACCGCGGTCGGCGCGGTCGTGTCGACCTTGACGACGTTGGCGGAGGTGTAGACCCGTTCGTTCCCGGCGTTGTCGGAGATCCGGTAGCGGTAGCGGTAGCACTTCGCGGTCTGGATCGTCGAGTCGGGCGAGCTCGCCGCGCTCCACGAGCCGCCGCCGAACGAGCAGGCGTTGGCCGCGAGCGCCGTCTCGTCCCGCTCGAGCGCCGCCGACGCGAGGTCGAGGCCCGAGCCGGCGCCGTCGTTGCCGTCGTTCGTCGTGACCGTGACGGAGCCGCTCGCGTACCCGTCCGCGTAGTCCACCGACCCGGCGGTCGGCAGCGTCCGGTCGACGAGGACGTTCTGGACGTCGGCGCCGGTGTTCGTCGCGCCGTCGGTCGCGAGGGCGCGGAGCGCCTTGTTGCCGTCCGCGAGCGGAACCGTCCAGCTGGCGGAGTAGGGGGCAGTCGCGTCGGTCGAGATCAGGTTCCACGAGCCGCTCGAGCAGCCCGCGCTCGCGTTCGAGCACTCGTAGAACTTCACGTTCTGCAGGTCGGTGTCCGGGCTCGACGCCGTCAGCGTGATCGAGCCGGGGGCCGACGCGTTCACGTACTGCGGCGCGCTCAGCGTCACCGTCGGGGCGTGGTTGTCGACGTGGAGGTTGGTCACGAGCGCCGACGTCGTCGCGTTCCCGCCGGCGTCGGTCGCGATCGCACGCAGGTCGTAGTCGCCGTCGCTGAGCACCGCGGTGTTCCACGACGACGGCGTCGCGTTCCAGCTGCTCTGGCCCGCGGCCGAGTACTCGTACGTGACGGTGTCGAGGCCCGAGCCGCCCGTGTCGTTCGCGTTCGAGGTGATCGACACGGTCGCGCCGACGTTCGCGCCGCTCGAGGGACTCGTGATCGCGACCGTGGGCGCCGTCGCGTCGACGTTCCACGTCCGGCTCGTCGCGCCGCTGGTGTTGCCGTACGCGTCGACGGCGCGGACGTCGAACGTGTGCGACGCCTCCGAGAGGCCGCTGTAGCTCTTCGGGCTCCCCGACGAGCTCCAGGAGCCGCCGTCGAGCCGGACCTCGAAGCTGACGCCGCCTTCGGCGTCGCTGAACCCGAAGGACGGATTCGCCGTCGAGTACGAGCCGCCGGCGGGGCCGGAGTCGATCGAGGGCGCCGGCGGCGGTGTCGCGTCGACGGTCCACGTGCGCGTCCGCGGCGCGGATGTGTTGTCCAGCGCGTCCTTGGCGCGGACCTCGAACGTGTGCGACCCGTCACCGAGGTTGGTGTAGGGCTTCGGCGACGTCGCCGTGCTCCAGCCGCCGCCGTCCAGCTGGACCTCGAAGGTAACGCCGCCCTCGGCGTCGCTGAAGGAGAAGGAGACGTCCTTGCCGCTCGTCGAGCCTCCGGCCGGCCCGGCGTCGATCGTCGGAAGCGGCGGCGCCGTCGTGTCGGCCGTGAAGCTCCGGGTGGCGCTGAAGCTCGAGCTCGCTCCGGTGTCGTCCGTCGCCTTCGCGCGCCAGTAGTACGTCCCGTCGGTCGTGATGCGGCCGGACGGGACGGCGGCCGAGCCGTTGGCGCCGTTCGCGATGCCCGCGGCGGACGTGAAGTCGGAGCCGATCGGGCTCGCGCACGCCGCGTCCGAGCAGACCTGGAAGGTGAGCTGCCCGGTGTTGTTGGTGTCCGGGTCGGAGAAGCCTGCCGTGAGCGTGGGCGTGTACGTCGCGAGCGCCGCGGCGTCCGCGGGGGAGACGAGCGAGGGCACGTCGGGCGCGGCAGACGGCGTGTCGTTCGTCACGCCCTGCGCGCCGAACGTGGCCGCGTCGTTCGCGGCGAGGTCGCGCAGCCGGTTCGAGCCCGGCTGGGTGTACGCGACCGTGACGGTGTCGCCGTAGCGGACGGTCGAGGCCAGCGTGAGCGTCGCGGTCGAGCCGGAGACGCTGACGTTCGTCGCGTCCGGCATCGTCGAGCCGTTCCGCACGACCGTCCACGCGCTCGCGGAGGGTGTCGAGCCGGTGTCGAGCGCCTCGTTCATCGTCACGACCAGCGAGGTGCCGTTGGCCGCGGCGGACGTGAACGTCGGGGCGACCGTGTCGACGACGAACGACCGCGTTGCGCTGTACGCGGAGGCGGCGGCCGTGTTGTCCGTGGACTTCGCGCGCCAGTAGTAGGTGCCGTCGGCGGTGATCGTCCCGCCCGGGACCGAAGCAGATCCGTCGGCGCCGTTCGCGACGCCGGCAGCCGACGAGAAGGTCGCGAGGACGCTCGAGCAGGCGGCGTCCGCGCAGACCTGGAACGTCAGCTGGCCGGTGTTCTGCGAGTCCGGGTCGGTGAAGGCCGCGCTGAGGCTGGGTGTGGTCGAGTTGAGGTGCGTGGCAGCCGCGGGGGAAGCGAGCGCGGGAACGTCCGGGTCGAGGCTCGCGGTGTTGTTCGTCACGACCGCATTCGTCAGGTTCGCCGAGTTGTTCTGGAGTGCGTCGCGAATCGGCGAGGCGCCGGCCGTGTAGTCCAACCGCGCGGCGTCGCCGTTGTGCACGGTGCCGGCCGCGAACGTCAGCGTCGCCGTGGCGCCCGAGAGCGCGACGTTGGTCGGTGCTACCGCCGACCCGCCGTTCAGGTGCAGGCCGTAGTCGACCGTCGCGGGGACGGATCCGGAGTCGAGCGCCTCGTCGTACGTCAGCGTCAGCGTCGTCCCGTTCACCGCGGCCGTCTGCAGGGCCGGCGCCGTGGAGTCGACGATCATGGTGCGGGTCGCGCTGTACGCGGAGGCGGCGGTGGTGTCGTCGGTCGCCTTGGCACGCCAGTAGAAGGTGCCGCCGCTCGTGAACGTTCCGCCCGGCACTGTCGCCGAGCCGTCGGCGCCGTTTGCGAGGCCGGCCGAGGAGGTCAGCGTCGTCACGACGCTCGTGCAGCTCGCGTCGGAGCAGATCTGGAACGTGAGCTGGCCGGTGTTGTTCGTGTCCGTGTCGGAGAAGGTCGCCGTCAGCGTCGGCGTGGCGTTCACCTCGACGCCGTCCGCGGGAGAGACCAGCGGCGGGACGTCGGGGGCGATCGACGCGGTGGTGTTCGTCACCGCCTGTGCGCCGAACGACGCGACGTTGTTGGCGGACGGATCACGCAGCTTGTTCGCTCCGGGCTGCGTGTACGCGAGCGTGACGGTGTCGCCGTTTCGGATCGGCGCCGCGAGCGTGAGCGTGACGACGGCGCCCGAGATCGAGACGTTCGTCGGGTCGGCCATCGCCGTCCCGTTCCGCACGACGGTCCAGGCGCTCGCGGCCGGAGTCGAGCCCGAGTCGAGGGCCTCGCTGAACGTCGCGGTCAGGGTGGATCCGTTCGCGGCGGCGGAGCTGAACGTCGGCGGCGTGATGTCGTTGACGGTGATTCCCGGGCTCGTGTCCGCGCTCTTGCTGCCGTCCGTGACGTCCGTGGCCGTGACAGTGCGCGAGCCGGGAGTGTTCAGCGTGACGGAGAACGTCTTCGTGCCGCCGGAGAGCGCTGCGTTCGGCGGCAGCGTCGCCGCCCCGTCCGAGGACGTGATGCCGACCGTGTCCGTGGACGAGACGAGGTTCCAGTTCGCGTCGACGGCGTTGACGGTGACGGTGAAGGCGGAGCCTTCGTCGTGCGCGCTCGGCGCGCCGGTCTTGCCGGTGGCGCTGCCCGGGGCGGCGGTCTCGCCGGGGACGAGCAGCTGGAGCTTGGTGAAGGCGCCCGCGTTGACGGTGATCGAGGGTGAGGTGTTGGCGGTCTTCGAGCCGTCGGTGATGTCTGTCGCGGTGACCGTGCGGGAGCCGGCCGTCTTCAAGGTGACGCTGAAGTTCTTGGTGCCGGCGACGAGTGCCGCGTTCGCGGGCAGCGTCGCGTTGGTGTCCGACGAGCTGATCCCGACGGTGTCGGTCGAGGAGACGAGGTTCCAGTTCGCGTCGACCGCGTTGACGGTGACGGTAAGGGCGGAGCCCGCGGTCTGAGCGGAGGGGGTGCCGGTTTTGCCGGTGGCGCTGCCGGGTGCGGCGGTCTCGCCGGGGACGAGCAGCTGGAGCTTGGTGAAGGCGCCTGCGCCGACGGTGATCGACGGCGAGGTGTTCGCGGTCTTCGAGCCGTCGGTGGCGTCGGTGGCGGTGAGGGTGCTCGAGCCGGCGGTGGGGAGGACGACGTTGAAGTTCTTGGTGCCGGCGACGAGCGCGGCGTTCGCGGGCGGCGCGAAGTTGGCGTCGCTGGAGCTGATCGAGACCGTGTCAGTGGAGGAGACGAGGTTCCAGTTGGCGTCGACGGCGTTGACGGTGACGGTGAACGAGGAGCCCGCGGTCTGAGCGGATGGGGTTCCGGTCTTGCCGGTTGCGCTGCCGGGTGCGGCGGTCTCGCCTGGGACAAGTAGCTGCAGCTTGGTGAAGGCGCCGGCGTTGACCGTGATCGACGGGGAGGTGTTCGCAGTCTTGGAGCCGTCCGTGATGTCTGTCGCGGTGACGGTGCGGGAGCCGGCCGTCTTCAAGGTGACGCTGAACGTCTTCGTCCCGGCGACGAGCGCGGCGTTCGCCGGGAGGCTCGCGTTCGCGTCCGATGAGCTGATCCCGACGGTGTCGGTCGCCGACGTGACGACGTTCCAGTTGGCGTCGACCGCGTTCGCCGTGACGTTGAACGCCGAGCCGGCGGTCTGCGCGGAGGGCGAGCCGGTCTTGCCCGTCGCGCTGCCCGGTGCCGCGGTCTCGCCGGGAACGAGTAGCTGCAGCTTGCTGAAGGCGCCCGCGTTGACCGTGATCGCCGAGCTCGACGCCGAGTCGGCGAGGACTGCGCCCGAGGTCCGCTGCGCAACCAGGGTGAGCGACTCCGCCTTCGTGTACTGAACGGTGCTGAGCGTCACCGTGTTCGTTCCCGCGGCGATCGTCGCCGTGTTGTTCGAGATCGTCCCGGTGCCCGATGGTGTCAGCTGGATCCCGGTGTTCGAGCCGACGTTGACGGGGTTGCCGTAGGCGTCCGTCGACTTGACCGTGACAGAGAAGTTGCTGCCGGCCGTTGCGCTCGCAGGCACAGACGTGATCGTGAGCTTCGAGAGCGCGCCTGCGTTCTCCGTGAGAGTGCCGAAGGTCGTCGTGCCGCACGTGATCCCAACGATGTTGTTGACCGACGAGCAGCCGATCGTCCCGGACGAGAGCGGGGTGGTCGCCGTCGGCCGCACCTGGACGCTCGGAAGGGCGAACGTGTCGTTCGAGTTGTTCGCACGACCCGAGCCCGTCAGCGTCACGGTGATCGACGTGCCGCCGGCGGCGACGGTCGCCGTCGCGCCGGTGATGTCGGCGCCGCTGAATGTCGGCGTGATCGTCTGCGCCGCGTTGAACTGCCAACCGGCCGGTGGGGTCAACACGAGGTTCGTCGTCGGCCATGCGCCCGTCGCGTTGTTGCCGAAGTCGCCGCGCGCCCCCTCGGCGACCGCGATGTTCGGCGAGATCGTCACCCACGTGCCGGCGTTCGCCTGGTCTGCGGTCGCCGTCGCGTTCCCGGAGGTCACCGTGACGGTCGCCGCGGCGATCTGGACGTAGACGACGGCGCCGACGAGCACGACCGCGACCGCGCCGAGTGCAGCACGGCGTCGCTTGCCCGCGAAGATGCGTACCAGCGCGCTCACGCCGCGCCCGCCGGCGTCGTCTCAGCCGTGCACCACAGCACCCGTCCGTCCCCGGCGGCGACGCTGGCGAGCGAGCGGGCGTCGGGCCTCCGGGTGCGCAGGGCTGCGGATTGCGGCGAGCTGACGGCGAGCGGAAGCGGGCCACTGGTGGCCTCCGCCGCTGCACGCGGCGGCGTGTCGTGTTGCCGCATGGATTCGCTCGCCATTGCTTACCTCGGCGCGTCATCGGGACGCGCGATCTGCCCCGGGCATCGGCATTTGCCCCGCATCGGGTAAGCGTTCGGCCCCGTCCCCGGCCCCTCGGCGGGCGAAAATACCTCCAATGGGTGACGGCGCGAGACGAATTCGGCTACCGCGGTTGTCTGGTCAGACACCGCGGCTGACGATCGCTCTCAACCTCGACTTCAGGTTGAGGGGGGTCGCAGGGAGGCGGGATTCGTCCGACGCGTCCGGTAGAGATGACCCGACGCACGGACGTCGCCGTGGACGCCTTCACTGACATCCCGCTCCGCCGGGCCCTCTTCCGCGGCTACCGCGCGTCCGACGTCCGTCTCGTAGCCGCGTACTGGCGCGCCGCGATGGACCGACTCGAAGCGGAGGTCAAGCACGCCGCCGAGCGGGCGACCGAGCTCGAGGTCGAGCTTCGCGTCCTGCGCACGCGGCTCGAGGAGTACGTGCGCCGTGAGACGGAGGTGAAGCAGGCGCTCGCGGACGTCGACGCGCGCGCGTTCCAGATCGAAGCGGACGCGAAGGCACGCGCGCGCGAGGTCGTCCGCGAGGCGGAGGAGCACGCGGCGCGGATTCGCGGCGACGCGCTCGAACGCCTCACGCAGACGGGCGCGGAGGTCGAGCGGTTGCTCGCCGCCCGCGACTCGTTCGTCACGTCGCTGCGTGGTGCGCTCGAGCAGATCGAGCCGGCGCTCCGCGGCGTCGAGCGCGCAGCCCCTGCGTCGCAGCACGCGGTGCCGCCGCAGCCTGTGACGTCGGAGCCCGCCGCGGACGAGCCCGAGACGACGGACGAGCCCGAGCCCGAGGATGCGCCGCTCGCTGACGAGCTGCGCCGTCGCGCCACGGAAGGCGAGGAACGCGAGCGGGTCTACGAAGGCCGCGTCGAGCTCGACGCCGGACCGTTCGACGACTTCGGCGACCTCTCGTCGTTCGCGCGCACGATCCGGCGGATACCGGGCGTCGTCGATGTCGATGTCGGCGCGTTCGCCGACGGCCGCGCCACCCTCGGCCTCACGCTCGGCGTGCCGGTCGTGCTCGGCCGCGCGCTCGCCGAGACCGTGCCTGCCGCGTTCACGATCGACGCCGCAGGCGAGCGGACGCTGGCGATCACGCTCGCCGCGGAACTGCGGCAGCCCGAGTCGTAGGGCCGCACACGCCTAGACTTGGGTCATGGCGACCACCGAAGACCCGCGCGCCGAGCTGACCGGCACGGACGCCTGGCGCCGCGAGCTCTACGACGCGAAGCCCGAGCGCGAGGGCGAGCTCTTCTCGACGATCGGCGGGATCGAGAACGAGCCCCTGTACACGCCGGAGAACGTCGAGATCGACCACGAGCGCGACCTCGGGTTCCCCGGCGTCTATCCCTTCACGCGTGGCGTCTACCCCTCGATGTACCGCGGGAAGCTGTGGACGATGCGCCAGTTCGCCGGCTTCGGCACGGCCGAGGAGACGAACGAGCGCTTCCGCTACCTCCTCGACCACGGCCAGACCGGTCTCTCGACTGCCTTCGACATGCCGACGCTCATGGGCTACGACTCGGATCACGCGCGCTCGCTGGGCGAGGTGGGACGCGAGGGTGTCGCGATCGACTCGCTCGAGGACATGGAGACGCTCTTCGCGGGCATCCCGCTCGGCGACGTCTCGACGTCGATGACGATCAACTCGCCCGCCGCGATCCTGCTCGCGTACTACGCGTGCGTCGGCGAGGAGCAGGGCGTGCCGATGCAGGAGCTCCGCGGGACGATCCAGACGGACATCCTCAAGGAGTACATCGCGCAGAAGGAGTACATCTTCCCGCCCGAGCCGTCGATGCGGCTTGTCACCGACATGATCGAGTTCTGCGCGCGCGAGATGCCGAAGTGGCACCCGATCTCGATCAGCGGCTACCACATCCGCGAGGCCGGCTCGACCGCCGCGCAGGAGCTCGCGTTCACGCTGGCCGACGGGTTCACGTACGTCGAGTGGGCGATCGAGCGCGGACTCGACGTGGACGACTTCGCGCCGCGCCTCTCGTTCTTCTTCAACGCGCACCTCGACTTCTTCGAGGAGATCGCCAAGTACCGCGCGGCACGGCGGATCTGGGCGCGCGAGCTGCGCGAGCGGTTCGGCGCGCGCAATCCGCGATCGTGGTTGATGCGCTTCCACACGCAGACGGCAGGCGTCTCCCTGACGGCGCAGCAGCCGGAGGTGAACCTCATCCGCACCGCGATCGAGGCGCTCGCTGCGGTGCTCGGCGGCACGCAGTCGCTGCACACGAACTCCTTCGACGAGGCGCTCGCGCTGCCGACGGAGCATGCCGTGCGGCTCGCGCTGCGGACGCAGCAGGTAATCGCGCACGAGACCGGTGTCGTCAACACGATCGACCCGCTCGGCGGGTCGTACTTCGTCGAGCACCTGACGAGCGAGCTCGAGCGTCAGGCCTACGACTACTTCGACCGGATCCAGAAGCTCGGGGGCGTGGTCGAGGCGATCAAGGAGAACTTCTTCCAGCGCGAGATCGCCGAAGCCTCGTTCCGCTACCAGTCGGAGGTCGAGGCGCGACAGCGCATCGTCGTCGGCGTGAATCGCTACGAGCTCGAGGGCGAGCAGGCGGTCGAGATCCTCAAGATCGACCCGGCACTCGAGCGCAAGCAGATCGACCGCGTGCAGGCGTTGCGCGCACGGCGCGATGCCGCGGCGGCCGAGTCGGCGCTGACGCGGCTCAAGGAGGACGCCGCGCGCGACCGCGCGAACCTGATGTACCCGATCCTCGACGCCGCGCGTGCGTACGTGACGATGGGCGAGATGTGCGACGCCTTCCGCGAGGTCTGGGGCGTCTGGCGCGAGACCCCGGTCTTCTGAGGCTCGAGTCCAGGTCGACTCGGCAGTTCCGGACCGGTCCATGGCGGTTTAGAGGTCGAGGTCCGTCCGGCCCGGGCTCTACCTTCGCGGCGTGCGCGTCTTCGGGCACCTGCGGCAAAACCTCATCGCCTACCTCGCGCTGTTCGTCGCACTGAGCGGGAGCGCCGTCGCCGCCGGGGTCGCGCTGCCGCGGAACAGCGTCGGGACGCCGCAGCTACAGGCGAACGCCGTCGTCTCCTCGAAGGTCAAGAACGGGTCGCTGCTCGTCGCGGACTTCCGCCCGGGCCAGATCCCGGCCGGTCCGCCCGGAGCGACCGGCCCGGCCGGCCCGCAAGGCCCGGCAGGCCCCGCAGGGGCCCAGGGCCCGGCGGGACCCGCCGGCCCCGCAGGCCCGGCGGGTGCCGCCGCCACGAAGCTGTTCGCCGTCGTCAACGCCGACTCGACGGCGCGCGCGGCGGCGGGCCTGGTCGCGATCGCCCACCCGAGCACCGGGCGCTACGACGTGCAGTTCAATCAGGTCGTGACGGGATGTGCGGCGCTCGCGAGCATCGACGGCAACGGGACGATCGTCCGCGGCTTCGCCTCCGCGAACCACGCGGCGTCCTCGGTGACGCTCGCCGACAGGACGATCTCCGTCTCGACGTACGACGCCGGCGTGTCGCCCGCAGCGCTCGCGAACCTCGGCTTCGCGGTCGCCGTCTTCTGCTGACGCCGTTCGGCGCGCGGTTAAGCGCGCTTTAAGCGCCCGCCGGCGCTAACCGGCGCGCCGAAATCGCGTCTACCATTCCCGACGATGGCCCCTGTGGATCGGCCGTTCTCGCGCAAGCTCGTGAAGTGGCTGCCCTGGATCTCAGGGCTGGTCTTCGTGGTGGGCGGCATCGCGTTCCTGATCGCGTACTACGGCAACACCGCGCACCCCAACCGTCCTGGGACACGGCCCGGGAAGCCGGTGGACGTCAGCGGCACGCCGAAGAGCGTCCCCGTCGATCCGAGCGCGCGGCTCGTCGCCGGCAAGTTCATCACGTCCGCCGTGACGCGCCAGGACCTCGCCGCTGCGTGGAAGATCACCGAGCCCGGCAGTCCGATTCGCGCCGGCTACACGTACAAGCAATGGCTCACCGGCAACATCCCGGTGCAGCCGTTCCCGGCCAAGGCGCTGGACGCGGCGAGCTTCAAGGTCGAATCCTCACATCCGGGTGAGCTGACGTTGAACGTGTACATCTTCGCGAAGCCGAAGTCGGGCGTGAAGTCGCAGAGCTTCTTCATCGTCCTCCACCCGCACGGCGCGGGAAAGAACAAGCGCTGGCTCGTGAACTACTGGATCCCGTCGTCCGGCGCGTACGTCGTTCCGAACGAAGGTACCGGCTAGGAGAAACGAGAGGGTGAGGGGCTTCCTCTCCTCGCCCCGGCGCCGACGCCGCCTGGCCTGGACGGGCGGCGCGGCGATCATCGCCGCTGCGATCACCTTCTCGATGATCCACTGGTCGAACACGTCGACCTACAAAGAGCCGCCCATCCGCTACGACGAACCGGCCGACGTCGTCGCCGTGCCCGTGGCGCGCGACTTCCGCGTCGCCAAGAAAGAAGGCGTGCTCGAGGTCGCAGCAGCGTTCGTGGACACGGCGGTGAAGCGTGTGCACGTCGAGCGCTCCTTCGACCTCGCGTCGCCCGACCTGAAGGCGGGCTACACGCGACGCGCTTGGGCGACGACGGACATTCCCGTCCAGCCGTACCCGCTGGAGCTCGCCAAGTACAAGCTCAAGGGCTCGTTCACGGATTCCGTCTGGCTCCAGGTTGCGCTCTTCCCGGATCGCGCGCACAAGACGGTGCCCGCTGCGGTCTTCGACATCGTGCTCCGGCCGTACGGCCGCGGCCGCACTCGTCACTGGCTCGTCGACTCGTGGGCGCCCGCGGGCTACCAGGGCGTGCCGTCCGGCCCGCTCGGCGGCGTGCGCGACAAGAACGGCAATCCGGTCGCGACAGCCGTGACCTACGAGAGCCCGCTGAAGTCGCGCTGGTGGCTGCTCGTGCCGATGAGCGGCTTCCTCGCGGCCATGCTCGTCGTCGTCGGAATCGGCGCGCGCGGCTGGTGGCGCAGCTCGCGCGCGTTGAAGCGCTACAAGTCGAAATACCGCTAGCGGACGTGCAAGCGATCCTCCAGTCGTACCGGTGGCGCCGCCGCATTGCCTGGACGACCGTCTGGGTCGGCGCGGTCGTCGCGGTCGCGCTGCTCATCGTCCTCCTCCCGAAGGGCAGCGTGCAGAAGCACCCCGGCGTGAGGCCCGGCCCGGTGGACGACAATTCCGGAGTCGGCCGCCAGGTGGCGGTCACCCCCGCACAGCGGCGCGCGGTGAACGACACGCTGCTCGCGTTCATCAGGACCGGCGTGACCCGCGACGATCCCGCCGCAGCCTGGCCGCTCGTCACGCCTGCGATGCGTGCGGGCGTCTCGCGCGACGACTGGAACGCGGGCGAACTGCCGGTCACGCCCTATCCGGCCAAGATCCCGAAGCGGCCGGACTGGACAGTCCTGACGTCGCTCGAGGGCGACCTGACGATCGACTTGCTGCTCCAGCCGAAGCCGGGCGCCAAGCAGGGGCCGATCGCGTTCGCGGTGGAGTTGAAGCGCGCGAAGGACGGGCGCTGGCTGATCGACTCGATGGCGCCGGAGCACATCTTCGCCCCTGCGGAGCCCCCGTCGGCGGCGCAGAAGGCGCCGAAGCCGCTCCCGAAGGACTTCAAGCCCGAGTACGCGAAGGGCCGGTTGAGCCCGTTGTGGTTCGTGATCCCCGGCGCGTTGCTCGGCTTGATCGTGCTCGTCCCGCTGCTGATCGCATTGCTCACCTGGCGGCGCAACCGCGCGATCGAGCGGCGGTACCGGCAGGAACGCGGTCTTTAGACTGCGCGCGTGGCCACGAAGATCAGGGTCGTGATCGCCAAGCCCGGTCTCGACGGGCACGACCGCGGCGCAAAGATCATCGCGCGTGCGCTGCGGGACGCGGGGATGGAGGTCATCTATACGGGCCTCCACCAGACGCCCGAGCAGATCGTGGAGACGGCGGTACAGGAGGACGCGGACGCCGTCGGCATCTCGATCCTCTCCGGTGCGCACATGACGCTGGTGCCGCGGATCCTCGAGCTGCTGCGGGAGAACGGCGCCGAGGACGTCCTCGTCGTCGTCGGCGGAACGATTCCGACGGATGACGCAGACGAGCTCAAACGCCAGGGCGTCGCCGAGGTCTTCACTCCGGGCGCGCCGACCTCCGAGATCGTCGACTTCCTGCGCGGCGCTGTAGCTGCGTGATCGCGTGAGCGTTCGCGTCGAGCGCGACGACGCGGTCGCGATCCTGACGCTCGACCGGCCGGACGCGCTGAACGCGCTGAACGTCGAGACCCTGAGCGACCTGCGCGACGAGCTGCGTGCGCTCTCGGACGATGTGCGCGCCGTCGTCCTCACCGGCGCCGGCGAGCGCGCGTTCGCGGCCGGCGCGGACATCAAGTACATGCACGGACTGGACGTCGGGGCGGCGAAGGAGTGGGGCGCGCTCGGCCAGGAAACGACGCGGCTGCTGGAGACGATGTCGCGTCCGACGATCGCAGCGATCAACGGCTTCGCGCTCGGCGGCGGGTGCGAGCTCGCGCTCGCGTGCGACATCCGTTACGCGTCGGCGAAGGCGAAGCTCGGCCAGCCGGAGATCAATCTGGGGATCATTCCTGGCTGGGGCGGCACCCAGCGCCTCGCCCGCGTCTGTGGGATCGGAGTCGCGAAAGAGCTGATCCTGACCGGGCGCATCGTGGACGCCGACGAGGCGCTGCGGATCGGTCTCGTCAACGCCGTCGACGATCCCGTGCTCGAACGAGCGCTCGAGACGGCGCACGCCCTCGCGGCGAAGGGCCCGCTCGCACTCGTCGCCGCGAAGACCGCGATCAATCGCGCGCTCGCCGGGGACGCGGAGCGGAACCTTGGCGCGGAGGCCGACGACTTCGGCGAGCTGTTCGCGTCGGAGGACGCGAAGGAGGGTCTCGCCGCGTTCGCCGAGAAGCGCGACGCCCGCTTCGTCGGCCGTTGAAGTACGGCCTCTCCGTCGCGAACTTCGGCAGCTTCGCGGAGCCCCGACGGTTCGTCGACCTTGCGCGTGCTGCGGACGACAACGGTTGGGACGGCGTGTTCGTGTGGGACCACCTCGCGTTCGTCTGGGGGCCGCCCTCCGCCGACGTCTGGGTGCTGTTGACCGCGGCCGCATGCGCGACCGAACGCGTGCGCCTCGGCCCGCTCGTCACGCCGGTCGCGCGCCGGCGTCCGCAGATCCTCGCGAACACGGTCGCGACGCTCGACCGGCTCTCCGGCGGTCGCGTGGTCTTCGGCGCCGCGCTCGGCGGCGGCCACGGCGAGTTCTCGCGTTTCGGCGAGAACGAGAACGCGCGGGCTCGCGCGGACAAGCTCGACGAGGCCCTGACCCTGCTTCGCCGCTGGTGGGACGGCGAGCGCGTGACGCACCACGGCGAGCACTACGTCGTCGACGACGTCGCGCTCGATCCACTCCCCGCGCAACGGCGGCTGCCGATCTGGATCGGCGGCAACGCCCCGCGCGCGGTCCGGCGTGCCGCGCGGTTCGACGGCTGGGCGGCGAACACGTCAAGCCCCGAGGGAATGACGATGTCGCCCGACGAGCTGCGCGAGAAGTTCGACGCGATCGAGCGTCCGCGTGACTTCGACGTCGTCGTCCACGGCTACAGCGACGCGGGCGACACGACGCGTCCGAACGAGTACGCGGATGCGGGCGCGACGTGGTGGCTCGAGACGATCCACGACACGCGCGGCTCGTACGACGAGCTGCTCGGCCGCGTCCGGAGCGGTCCCTAGCGCGTCGAGCCGCCGAGGACGATGCGGGACGCGACGAACACGTCGTCGTCTCCGCGCTGCGCCTCGACGGTGGCCCGCGTGGGCTCGGTGAAGACGGTCACCGGCACCCCCGGCTTGACGTCCGAGAGCACCAGCTTGCCGAGTGACGGCAGCACGTCCGAGAGCTCGATCTGCAGGTTCGTGGCGGTCCCGACGACGAGCCGCCGATTGACGGCGAGCGTCTGCTTGGACGGCAGCACCTGCAGCTTCGACAGCTTCATGTCGAGGAGCCCGCCCGCGTTCTTGACGATCTTCGCGGTCAGGACGAGCGACACCGTCGCGCCCGGCTTGGCGTAGAAGAGCAAGTGGGTCGCCTTCCGCAGGTACGGGAACGGATCGATCGCCCGCCCGTCGTTCGGGTGCAGCTCGAAGTGCAGGTGCGGGCTGACGCCGTTCGCGTCACCGGAATCGCCGACGAAGCCGACCAGCTGTCCGGCCGCGACGTGTGAACCGTCCTTCAGCCCTGGCGCGTACGACGTTCCCGGCTTGCACGTGCCGCGGTTGTCGTTCTTCATCGTCAGGTCGTTGTTCAGATGGATGTACAGGTAGGTCGTCCCGCTGTCGCCGTAGAGGTAGAGCATGCAGCCGGCCCTCGCCGACGTCGTCCAGAACTTGACCTTGCCCGCCTCGGCGGCGACTGCGGGTGACTTCTTCGCGGCCATCAGGTCGTTGCCCTCGTGGCCACCGCCCGCGCGCGGTGCTCCGAAGTCGTCGCTGTACTGCGCGTCGCCGACGACCGGGAAGATCAACTGCGGGACGCCCTTCTGCGGCGTCGCGGCGGCCGCACCTGCAAACACCAGCAGGCACACGAACGGGAGAAGTCTTCGGGCAGTCCGGTGCGGCATCGTGGGGGTCCGGTTCGCGCTCGAAGGGCGAGACCCTAGCAGGTGGCGGTCTTGTCCCTCGCTTCGCTTCGCTCGCGCTCGGGGGCGCGCCTGCGGCGCGCGATTGGTTGGCCTTCAGCGGCGCGACTTCGGCGAAGGAACCCGAGCGATGCGGCAAAGCCGCATCGCCGCCGAAACCGCGTCGATCCAAGCGATCGTCGCCAACTGGGGCGTGGATAGAGTCCGCTGCTGTGAAGATCGCCGTCTGCGTGAAGCAGGTGCCCGAGGCGCAGCACAAGCGCCTCGATCCGGAGACGAAGCGACTGGACCGCTCCGGGGAGGGCGCGCTCAACGCCTTCGACGCCAACGCGATCGAGGAGGCGCTGAAGCTGAAGGACGGAGGCGGCGAGGGCGAGGTCGTCCTCGTCTCGCTCGGTCCCGAGAAGGCGATCGACGCGCTGCGCAAGGGGCTCGCGATGGGTGCGGATCGCGCCGTGCTCGTCGCGGACGACGCCGCGACGGGATCCGACCTGCTCGCGACGTCGCGCGTGCTCGCGAAGGCGCTCGAGCGCGAGAACGCGGATCTCGTCCTCTTCGGACAGCAGTCGGCGGACTCCGACGGCGCCGTGCTCTGGGCCGCCGTCGCCGACCGGCTCCGCCGTCCCGTCGTCTCGCAGGCGGCCGAGCTCTCCGTCGCCGACGGCAAGGTGCGCGTAAAGCGCCAGACCGAATTCGGCTACGACGTGATCGAGGCGCCGCTGCCGGCGGTCGTCGCCGTGTCCGACGCCATCAACGAGCCGCGCTATCCCTCGCTGAAGGGAATCATGGGCGCCAAGAAGAAGCCGCAGGAGACGCTGACCGCGGCCGACGTCGGCGTCGACGCGTCGGACGTCGGCGAGAACGGCTCCGCCACCGTCGTGTATGCACTCGGCGAGCCGCCGGCGCGCGGCGACGTGCAGAAGCTCGAGGACGACGGCAGCGCCGCGGAGAAGATCGTCGAGTTCCTCGCCGGGAAGCGACTCGTATGACGACGCTGGTCTTCCTCGAGCATCACGAGGGCGAGTTCGTCAAGAACTCGCTCGGCGTGCTCGGGAAAGCGTCCTCGCTCGAAGGCGACACACACGGCGTCGTCGTCGGCTCCGGTGTCAAGGAGCTCGCCGCGCGCGCCGGTGCCCACGGCGCGTCGAAGGTGTTCGTCGCGGACGATCCGGCCGTCGAGGCGCCGCTTCCGCAGCCACGCGTCGACGTGCTTGCGAAGCTCGTGCGCGACGGCGGCTACGACACGGTGCTCTTCGGCCAGAGCGTGCTCGCGGCCGACATCGCGGCCGCGCTCGCCGCGCGTCTCGAGGCGGGGCTGAACTGGGACCTCGTCGATCTCGTCGAGCAGGACGGCAAGCTCGTCGGCAAGCGTCCCGCGCTGCAGGACTCCGTCTACGCGGACGTCGGCTGGTCGTCGGCGCCGCGCATCGCGCTCTTTCGTTCCGGCGCGTTCGACCCGAGCGAAACCGGCGGCGAGGCGCAGATTGAGGATGTGGCCGTCGAGCTCGAGGACTTCTCGGCGAACGCGACGATGGTCGAGCAGGCGCATGCCGAGAGCGAGGGGCCGTCGATCGAGGACGCGGACGTGATCGTCGCGGGCGGGCGCGGTCTCGGCGGGCCGGAGAACTTCAGGCTCGCCGAGGAGCTCGCGCAGGCGCTCGGCGGCGCCGTCGCCGCGACCCGCGCCGTGGTCGACGCGGGCTGGTACCCGTACGCGTCGCAGGTCGGGCAGACGGGCAAGACGGTCTCGCCGAAGCTGTACGTCGCGCTCGGGGTCTCCGGCGCGATCCAGCACAAGGTCGGGATGCAGTCGTCCGGGACGATCGTCGCGATCAACAAGGACGCGAACGCCCCGATCTTCGAGTTCGCCGACCTCGGCGTCGTGGGCGATCTCCACGAGATCGTCCCGAAGCTGACGGAGCTCGTCCGCCAGCGCAAGTCGTGACCAAGCCGTCCGACTTTCCGCCGCCGTTCTCGTGGCGCGAGGCGGTCGGGCCGCCCACCGATCCCGAAGACGAGCGCATCGAGGTCGGCGTCGCGATCGTCGGCGCAGGTCCCGCGGGTCTCGCCTGCGCGATCCGCCTCGGCCAGCTGCTCGAGGCGAGCCCGGAAACCGCAGAGCGTCTCGGCGAGGTGCCTGTCGCGGTGCTGGAAAAGGGCAAGCAGGCCGGGTCGCATCTGCTCAGCGGCGCCGTCGTCAACCCGCGCTCGCTGCGGACGCTTTTCAAGGACCGCAAGCGCACCGACGAGATGCCCTTCTTCGGCCCGGTCCCGGGCGAGGCGGTGTACTTCCTCACCCGGCACAACGCGGTGCGCATACCGGCGCCGCCGACGATGCGCAACCACCACAACTTCGTCGCGTCCCTGTCGCAGCTCGGGCGCTGGCTCGCCGAGCAGGCGGAGGAGAGCGGCGCGACGATCCTGCCCGAGACGTCGGCGACGAAGCTGCTCGTGACCGACGGGCGAGTCCGCGGCGTCCGCACCGGCGACCGCGGCCGTGGCCGGGGCGGGGAGGAGCTCGGCAACTTCGAGGCAGGCTCCGAGATCACCGCGCGTGTGACCGTGCTCTGCGAGGGCACGCAGGGCCATCTCACCGGCGCCGCGGTCGGGGCCTTCGGGCTCGAGGGCGAGAGCCCCCAGGTCTGGGCGCTGGGCGTAAAGGAGGTCTGGCGCGTCGCGCGTCCCCTCGAGCGTGTGATCCACACGATGGGATGGCCGCTGCGCGCGCCTGCGCGGTATCGCGAGTTCGGCGGCTCCTTCATCTACCCGCTCGGCGCCGACCGGGTCACGGTGGGGATGGTCGTCGGCCTCGACTACCGCGATGCCGAGCTCTCAGTCCACGACCTGCTGCAGGAGCTGAAGACGCATCCGCTGGTGCGAGAGATTCTCGCCGGCGGCGAGCGTCTCGAGTGGGGGGCGAAGACGATCCCGGAAGGCGGCTTCGTGGCGCTGCCGAAGCGGCTGCACGCGCCCGGCGTGCTGCTCTGCGGCGACGGCGCCGGCCTGGTCAACGTCCCGGCGCTGAAGGGCGTCCACTACGCGATCGAGTCCGGCCGCCTCGCCGCCGAGGCCGCGTTCGGCGCGGTGCAGCGCGGCGCGACGCCCGCGACCGCGCTCGGTGCGTACGACGACGCGGTCCGCGAGAGCTTCATCTGGAAGGACCTGCAGGAGGTGCGCAACATGCGGCAGGCCTTCGGCCGCGGCTTCTGGATGGGCGGCGCGCTCGCCGGCGTGATGACGGCGACGAAGGGCCACTTCCCGCCGGGCAACGCGCGCACGCACCCCGACGCCGACCAGGAGCTGATCGCGACCGGCCGCGCGAGCGACTACCCGGCGCCGGACGGCAAGCTCACCTTCGACAAGCTCTCGTCCGTCTTCGCGAGCGGGAACAAGACGCGCGACGACCAGCCCAGCCACATCCGCATCCAGACGCGTGTTCCTGCCGAGCTCGGGCGGATGTGGGAACGGATGTGCCCGGCGCAGGTCTACGAGGTGCAGGGAGGACGCGACGGCACCGCGGACGTGCAGGTGACGCCCTCCAACTGCGTGCAGTGCGGTGCGATCACCGCAAAGGGCGGGAGGCTGACGCCGCCGGAAGGCGGATCAGGGCCGGAGTACTCGCTCACGTAGCCCATCCGCACTGTGCAGAATTGCACAGTGCGAACTTGCGAAGTAGACTCGGGGCGTGGCGGGAAACCCGTTCAAGTGGGGCGGCGTCGCGCGCGGGCCGCAGTTCACGAACCGCGAGCAGGAGCTGCGGACGCTCGAGTCGGCGATGCGGTCGGCGCAGAACGTCGTCGTCATCTCGCCGCGGCGGTTCGGCAAGACGTCCCTCGTCGAGCGCGCGAGCGAGCGCCTTCGGCGGGAAGGCGTCCTCGTCGCGTACGTCGACCTCTTCTCGGCGCCGACCAAGGAACGGCTGGCGGATGCCCTCGCGCAGGGGATCTACGACGGGCTCGTCTCCCCGCTCGAGCGGGCGCGAGAGAAGGCGAGGTCCTTCTTCTCCCATCTCACGATCACGCCCCGGGTGACGATCACGGACGACGGCCGGACCGGCGTCGAGTTCGTGGCATTCGAGCGCGCAGCCGACGCAGACGTCGCGATCCGCGGGTTGCTCGAGATGCCTCAGCGGATCGCGCGCGAACGCAAGCGCACCGTCGCGATCGTCCTCGACGAGTTCCAGGAGATCACCTCGATCGACGCGACGCTCCCGGCGGTCATGCGGTCGATCTTCCAGATGCAGGACGGCGTCTCGCACGTGTTCCTCGGGTCGAGGTTCCATCTCATGCAGTCGCTGTTCATGGACAAGGCAGAGCCGCTCTACCGGTCGGCGATGCCGCTGCCGTTGAAGCCGATCGAGAGACCCGCGTTCACGCGCTTCATCCGACGTCGGTTCGCCGCTTCGGGCGAGGCGATCGTCGACGACGCGGTCACCGCGATCCTCGACCTGACGCAGGGCCGGCCGTACGAGACGCAAGAGCTGTGCTTCTTCGCGTGGGATCAGGCCCGCGCCGAAGGCACGTCGGCGACTGTCGCCGTCGTCCGTCGCGCGATCGACCGCGTCCTCGACGCCGAGAGCGCGCGCTACGTGTCGATCTGGGAGACGGTCTCACCGCATCAGCGTGCGCTGCTGCAGGCCCTGTCCACCGGGGGGAACGGCGTATATGCCGAGGAGTACCGCCGCGTGCACCGGCTTGGCAGCACCGGGAGCGTTCGGAGGTCGCTCGAGGCTCTGCGCATGCGCGAGCTGATCGACGGCTCCGCCGGGACGTGGGAGGTCAGCGACGTCTTCTTCGCCGAGTGGCTACGGCGCTCGGTCAGCCTCTGACCGCTACGAGGCGCCGAGCGCGGTCACGTAGGCGTGCGTGTCGAAGTAACTGCGCACGCCCTCGATCCTTCCGTCGCGCACGAAGAAGACGCGTGCGATCTCGCTCGCGAAGGAGCGGCCCGTCGGAAGTGCCGTCACCGTCGCGCGGAAGAGCAGCAGCGCGACCTCGTCGTCGCCTGAAAGCGACACAACCTCCTGGTCGTCGCCGTAGTGGAAGAGCGCGCGCAGAACCTTGTGCCATTCGACGACCGCGTCCGGTCCGCGAACCGTGCCCGAGAACGGCAACAGCTCGGGCGATCCCGCGACCCACCACTCGACGTCCTCCGCCAGCGTCTGGGCTCCTTCCGCCCAGCTCTCGGCACCGAGGAACCGCTGTACGGCGTCGACCGCTGCCGCCACGGGGCGAGACTACGCCGCTCCGTAGACTCCCGTCCATGGCCATGACGTCGCTGCTGGCGCTGGACGACGTGCAGGCGGCGCGCGAGCGGATCGCCGGGCGCGTGCACCGCACGCCGATGCTGCGCTCGGCATCGACGTCGAAGCGTGTCGGCGCGCCGGTGCACTTCAAGGCCGAGCTCTTCCAGCGGACGGGATCGTTCAAGCCGCGCGGCGTCCTCAACAAGCTGGCGACGCTCAGCGACGAGGAAAAGGCGCGCGGCGTGATCTCGATCTCGGCCGGCAACCATGCGCAGGCGCTCGCGTACGCCTCGTCGGTGGAGGGCATCGACGCGCTGGTCGTGATGTGGCAAACGGCCTCGCCGATGAAGATCGCCGCCGCGCGCGCCTACGGCGCGACCGTCGACGACAGCCCGCCGGACATCCCGGCGGCGTTCGAGCACCTCGACCGGCTGGTCGAGGAGACGGGGCGCACGCTCGTGCATCCCTACGACGACCCGCTGGTGATGGCCGGGCAGGGCACGGTGGGCGTCGAGATTCTCGAGGACGTCCCGGACGCGAACGTCGTGCTCGTGCAGGTCGGCGGCGGCGGGCTCGTGTCGGGGATCGCGACCGCGGTGAAGGGCCTCCGCCCGGACGCGCGCGTGATCGCGATCGAGCCCGAGCTCTCCAACGCGCTGCAGGCGTCGATGGCCGCGGGCGAGGCGGTGACGATCGAGCCGCGGTCGCTCGCGGACGGGCTCAACGGGCCGTACGCAGGCCCCAACTGCGTCCGCGTCTGCCGCGACCTCGGTGTGGAGAACGTGCTCGTGACGGAGGAGGCGATCAAGGACGCGTTCCGCTGGCTCTACGGGCGGCTGAAGCTGGCCTGCGAGCCTGCCGGAGCGGCGACCGCGGCCGCCTTGCTGAGCGGCAGGGTCGAGCTCGCGGAGGGCGACGTCGTCGCCGCCGTCGTCTCCGGGGGCAACGTGGCACCCCAGACGGCCGCTGCTATCCTGGCCGAGCGATGAAGGCCGGAATCCATCCCGAATACGTGCTCGCGACCGTGACGTGCTCCTGCGGGAACACGTTCGAGACGCGGTCGACGAAGCCCGAGCTCCATGTCGAGGTGTGCTCGAACTGCCACCCGTTCTACACGGGCAAGCAGAAGCTGATGGACACCGGCGGGCGGGTCGAGCGCTTCCAGCGCCGGCTCGAGCGCGCGCAGCGCGCCCAGCGTAGGTCGTAGTGGCGGCAACCATCGGCGGCCAGGCGGTCCTGGAGGGCGTGATGATGCGCGGCCCGTCGAACTGGGCGGTCGCGGTCCGCAAGCCGGACGGGGACATCGCGCAGGTCACCCAGCCGATCGAGTCGCCGATGAAGCGGCACAGGCTCGCGCGTCTGCCGATCGTCCGCGGTGTCATCGCGCTCGGCGAGTCGCTCGCAATCGGCTTCAGAGCGCTCGCGATCTCGGCGAACTACGCGGCACAGGAAGAAGGAGACGGCGAGGGGGAGGAGGTCTCGACCGAGCTCTCGCGCACACAGCTCTTCTTCGCGTTCGCGATCGCGATCGGCTTCGCGATTGCGCTGTTCAAGGTCACGCCGGCGCTGATCACGAACGCGCTGCCGATCGACACGACGGGCTGGTTCGTGATCGTCGAGGGGCTGATTCGCGTGACGATCTTCGTCATCTACCTCGGTGCGATCTCGCTGCTGCCGTCGCTGCGCCGCGTCTTCCAGTACCACGCGGCCGAGCACAAGGCGATCAACGCGCTCGAGGCGGGCGACGACCTCGTTCCCGAGCGCGTGCAGCGCTACTCGCTGATCCATCCACGCTGCGGAACGGCGTTCCTGCTCTGGGTGATGGTGATCGCGATCTTCGTCTTCGCGTTCTTCGGTCGTCCCGCGTGGTACTGGCTGATCGCGACGCGGATCCTGCTGCTGCCCGTGATCGCGGGGCTGGCGTACGAGCTGATCCGCTTCGCCGGCAAGCACACCGGCAACAGCCTGCTGATGACGCTGCTCGCGCCGGGCCTCTGGCTCCAGCGTCTGACCACGCGCGAGCCGACGCTCGACCAGCTCGAGGTCTCGATCCGCGCGCTGAAGGAAGTGCTCCGCCTCGAGCAGATGGACTCGCCCGACGCACGCCGCGTCGAAGTGATGGCCTGACAGTTTTTTCCCTCACTACGCTTCGCTCGCGCTCGGGGCTCGCACGCGCTCCGCGCACGCTCGCAGGGGTCGGGCCGCGCAGGAGCTCTGTGACTCGGGGAGCGGGTTGGGCGGCGCGGCGAAGCCGCGCCGCGCGCTGACGTCCCGATTCCCCTCGAACCGCGCGGGTACGCTGGGCCGCGTGCCGCGCATCGAACGCCACGCCAACGTGACCTGGAACGGGACGAACGCCCGCGGCCGCGGCGCGATCACCGCCGGCACGGGTGCGTTCGCCGACCTCGAGTACTCGCTGCCGGTCCGGATCGGAAAGGGCACCGAGGGGAAGACGTCGCCGGAGGAGTTGCTCGCGGCTGCGCATGCCGGCTGCTTCGCGATGTCGCTCGCCGGCGAGCTCCGGCGCGACGACGCGCGGATCGACGTGACGGCCAACATCGTGATGGACGAGGTCGAAGGGAAGGGCCATCTGATCGTCGAGTCCCAGCTGACCGTCCGCGTCGCGACGGCGGGGGTAGAGCGCGGCGAGGAGTTCGATCGGCTCGTGCAGACCGCGCACGAGGGCTGTTCGTTCTCGCGGCTGATCGAGGCGAGCGCAAAGGTGACCATCGACGCAGAGTTGGAGGAGTAATGGCGGATCGCAGCGCAAGCGTGACCTGGCAGGGCGACCTGATGAGCGGGAGCGGCGAGATCGACGAGGTGCCGAGCGGCGCGTTCGGGCCGCTGCAGGTGACCTGGTCGGCTCGCGCCGAGGACTCGAACGGCAAGACGTCCCCGGAGGAGCTGCTCGCCGCAGCGCACGCGACGTGCTTCGCGATGGCGCTCTCGCACGGGCTCGCGCAGGCCGGGCATGCCCCGGAACGGCTGCAGACGTCCGCGACCATCACGTTCGTCCCCGGTACCGGTGTCACGCGAAGCGCCCTGACGGTGACGGCCAGCGTTCCCGGCATCGAGGAGGACGAGTTTCGCGCTGCGGCCGAGGACGCCAAGGAGAACTGCCCGGTGTCGAAGGCGCTGGGCGGCGTCGAGAAGACGCTCGAAGCACGGTTGCAGTAAGTGGCGGAAGGGATCGAGAAGCTCGTCGAGGAGGTGGAGCGCTCCTACCGCGAGCTGCAGGAGCGCATGTCCGATCCCGCGGTCTACAACGACCACCGCGAGGCCGCGGAGATCGGGCGGAAGCTGAAGGAGCTCGAACAGCCGAACCGGCTCGCGGGCGAATGGCGCGCGGCGCGCGACGACCTGGTCGCGGCGCGCGGCGACGCCGACCTGCAGGAGCTGGTCCCCGAGCTCGAGCAGCGGATCGGGGCGATCGAGGAAGAGTTGCGGATCGCAATGGCGCCGCGCGACCCCGCTGACGAGAAGGACGTGATCGTCGAGGTGCGCGGTGCCGCGGGCGGCGAGGAGGCGTCACTCTGGGCCGGCGACGTGAAGCGGATGCTGCAGCGCTACGCGGACCGCCGCGGGTTCAAGACCGAGTTGCTCGAGGAGGGCGAGAACGAATCGACCTTCGCGGTCAAGGGCCAGGGCGCGTTCTCGGTCTTCAAGTGGGAGGGCGGCCCGCACCGCGTGCAACGCGTCCCCGTGACCGAGTCGCAGGGGCGGATTCACACATCGATGGCGACGGTGGCCGTGATGCCGGAGGCCGAAGACGTGGACGTGCAGATCGACGAGAACGAGCTCAAGATCGACGTCTACCGCTCGACCGGCCCGGGCGGGCAGAGCGTCAACACGACGGATTCCGCGGTGCGGATCACGCACCTCCCGACGGGCCTCGTCGTCTCGATGCAGGACGAGAAGTCGCAGCTGCAGAACAGGCAGAAGGCCATGCGCGTCCTGCGCGCGCGTCTGTACGAGCTCGAACGCGAGAAGCAGCGCGCCGAGCAGGACGCCACGCGGCGCTCGCAGGTCGGCAGCGGTGAGCGCGCGGAAAAGATCCGGACGTACAACTACCCCGAGAATCGCGTCACCGACCATCGGATCAAGTTGACCGTGCACCGGCTCGAGCAGGTCCTCGACGGCGACCTCAGCGAGTTCACGGAAGCGCTGCAGGACGAAGAGCGACGGCGCGGGCTCGAGTGATCGTCGAGGGCGCCGCAGCGACGCTCGCGCAACACGGCGTCGAGTCGCCGCGCGTCGACGCCGAATGGATCGTCGCGCACGTGGCCGGTGTGTCGCGTTCGGAGCTTGTGGCTTTAAGCCACGAAGTCGACGAGCGGCAGGTGGCACGGCTCGTTCGGCGGCGGGCGGCGCGCGAGCCGTTGGCCTATGTCCTCGGCGAGTGGGGCTTCCGGCGTTTGACGCTGCGGTGCGACGCGCGCGCGCTCGTGCCGCGTCCCGAGACCGAGCTGCTCGTCGAGCGCTGCCTGGCGCGGCTGGAAGGAGTGTCCTCCCCGCGCGTTCTCGACGTCGGCACGGGAACGGGTGCCGTGGCGCTCGCGCTCGCCGACGAGGCGGGCGCCGCGGTCACGGCGACGGACGTCTCGGCCGACGCGCTCGCGCTCGCTGCCGAGAACGCCGAACGCACCGGCCTTCGCCTCGAGCTCGTGCACGCAGATGCGCGCGACGGTTTGCCGCGCGGTCCGTGGGACCTCGTAGCGGCGAATCCGCCGTACGTCGCCGCCGACGAATGGGCGCGCCTCGAGCCGGAGGTGCGCGACTGGGAACCGCGCGAGGCGCTGGTCGACGAAGGGCAGACGGATGCGATCGTCCGCGCGGCGCTGCCGGTCCTGCGGGCAGGCGCCGCGCTGGTGCTCGAGGTGCACGAGGCGAACGCCACCGCGGTGGCGGACGCGATGCGGGACGCCGGCTACGCCGACGTTACGATCACGCGCGACCTCGCCGGCCGCGACAGGATCGTCGAGGGAGCACGCCGATGAGCGAATCGTTCCAGAGCTCCGACGGCCTGACGCTGCGCTACGACCGGATCGGCGCAGGACCGCTGCTCGTCTGTCATCCCGGTGGCCCCGGCTTCTCGTCGCGGTATTTCGCAGGCGATCTGGGCGGGCTCGACGCGTTCTTCACGCTCGTCCTGCTCGATCCCCGCGGCACGGGCGAGTCGGAGCGGCCGTCGAATCCCGGTGCGTACTCGACCGACGACTACGTCGCGGACGTCGAGGCGCTGCGCGTCGCCCTCGAAGTCGACCAGCTGAGCCTGCTCGGTCACTCGCACGGAGGTGTCGTCGCGGCCGCGTACGCCGCGGAGCATCCGACCCGGGTGCGACGGCTGGTGCTCGCGAACTCGCTCGCGCGGCTGCATCCCGAGGAGATGGAGCGGCTGAAGGCGACGCATGCCGACGAGCCGTGGTACGAGGACGCCCAGCAGGCTCTCGAGCAGGAGCTCGCCGGTGAGTTCGAGACGGAGGAGGAGCTCCGTCAGCTGGCGGTCCGCGAGTTCGCGTTCTACTTCGCCGACTACGACGAGGCTGCGCGTGCGTTCCTGGACGAGCACGTCGCCGCCGAGCTGCCGAACACCGACGCGCTGAAGTGGTTCAACCAACGGCTCGAGGCCGGCGAGTTCGATCTCCGGCCGGTACTGCCCCGCATCCAGGCGCCGACGCTCGTGGTCACGGGCGAGGCCGACTTCATCTGCGGCCCCGCGTGCGCGTCCGATCTCGCGGAAGGGATCGCCGGCGCGGAGAAGCTGGTCGTCGACGACTGCGGCCACTTCACGTACTTCGAGCAGCCCGAGCGCTGGCGCGAGGCGGTAAGACGGTTCGCGGCGTGAGCGAGCAGGCGATCAGCGCAGCACGCCTCGGCAAGCCCGTGGTCATCCCGACGGACACGGTGTACGGGCTCGCGACGATGCCGTTCCGCAGCGAGCCCGCCGAGCGCCTGTTCCGGCTTAAGGGACGCGCCGCCGGGCAGCCCGTGGCGCTCATGGCTTCGGACGTCGACATGCTGTTCGAGCTCGTCCCCGAGCTGCGGGGACGCGCGGGGGTCGTCGCGAGGGCGTTGCTTCCCGGCCCGCTGACGCTGGTGCTGCCGAACCCCGCGCGGCGGTTTCCCTGGCTCACCGGCGAGCGGCCCGACACGATCGGCGTTCGCGTGCCCGAGCTTCCGGATGTCTCGGCGCCGATCCTCGCGACCGTGGGCGCTCTCGCCGCGACGAGCGCGAACCTCTCCGGCGGGCCCGATCCGGCGTCGCTGGAGGAGGTGCCCGCCGAGATCCGCGACGCCTGCGCAGCCCTCGTCGACGGAGGCCGGCTCCCCGGTACGCCGTCCACGGTCGTCGACCTCACCGGGCCCGAGCCGCGCGTGCTCCGCGAAGGCGCCGTTCCCGCCGACGAGGTGCTCGAACGGGCCTCGGCGGTTACTCGTAGCTGATCGCTTCGAGCGGGTTCAGCCGCGCCGCGCGCCGCGCGGGCAGGATCGCCGCCACGATGCCCACGATCACCGCGGCGATCGCGAACGTCACGAGCGACGACCACGGGATCGAGAAGACGATGAAGTCGACGCGCGCGACGAGCAGCCCGCCGAGCACGATCCCGAGCACGATCCCGATCACCGCGCCGATCAGCGCGACGATCACGCTCTCCTGACGGATCATCCGTCGCACCTGCCGCCTCGTCATTCCGACCGCGCGCAACATTCCGATCTCCCGCGTGCGCTCGAAGACGCTGAGCACCAGCGTGTTCACGATTCCGAAGACGCTGACCACGATCGACAGCGCGAGCAGCACGTACAGGATGTTGAGGATGTTCTTGAGCGCGGAGATCTGGTTGTCGATGAACTCCGTCCGCGTCTGCACCTTCGCGTTCGGGAACGCTCTCAGCGTGTCCTCGAGCGCGGCTTTGTTCGCGTCGGTCTCGCCGCCGCGCATGCGGACGAACGAGAACAGGTTCTTCGGCTGGTCGTAGTTCTTGTCGAAGGTCGCAGCGGAGATCGTGACCGCGCCGAACGGCGACCCGCCGCTCGGCGGGTCGAAGACGCCCTTGAGCCGGAGGTGCAGAGTCTTGCCGCGGGGCGTCTCCACGTCGATCGGCGAGCCGAGACCGAGGTGATGGTCCTCCGCGTACCCCTCGGCGACGAACGCGCCGTCGGCGCCGAGCTGGGAGAACACGGCCTGCGAGCCCTTCGTCCACTTCATCGAGATCACCTGCGCCGTTCCGGGGTTCACCGCCGTCAGCTGCTCGCGGCTGCCGAAGACCTTCGCGTCGCCGGCGCGCACGTTGCCGGTCGCGACCACGCCCGGAGCTCTTGCGGCGGTGTCGCCGGCGGCGATCGGGATCGGCGAGAAGTTGTTCTCCGCAGTGATCGCGTAGTCGCCGGTGAAGAGGTCGTTCACCGCCCCCTTGAACGAGGTGATGATGCCCGAGGCGAGGACCGCCACCAGCGTCACGAGCGCGAGACCGATCATCAGCGCCGCCGCCGTCGACGCCGTCCGCTGCGGGTTCCGCCGCGCGTTGTCGCGGGCGAGCGCGCCGGCGGCGCCTGCGAACCGCGTCGACGGCCAGCCCACGGTCCAGGCGAGCGGCCCGACGACGCGGGCGGAGAGAAGTGCGACGCCGAAGAAGATCAGCACCGTCCCGAGGCCCATCCAGAGGAGGATCGCGGTCGTGCCGAGGCCCGGCCCGAACAGCCCGTAGACCAGGGCCGCGAAGCCGAGCGCCGCGAGCAGTGCCGAGCCCGGAGCGCGTAACCACGCGAAGCGGCCCGGCGGCAGCTCGAACCCCTCGCGGACGGCGGCGATCGGCGGCACGCGGGTTGCGCGCAGCGCCGGCCGAAGGCTCGCGACGAGCGTCACCAGGATCCCGACGAGCAACGAGACGACGATCGTGCGCGTGAGGAACGTGAGGCCGCTGTTCGGCAGCGTGAACCCGACGGCGTCGAAGAGCTTGAACAGCCCCTTTGCGAGCAGGAAGCCGAGGAAGAGCCCGATCACCGACGACGTGATGCCGACGACGAGCGCCTCGGCGATGATCGAGCGGAGCACCTGCCGGCGTGACGCTCCCAGCGTGCGCAGCGTCGCGTACTCGCGCGTGCGCTGGGCGATCGTGATCGAGAGCGAGTTTGCGATCACGAAGCTGCCGACGAAGAGCGCGATCCCGCCGAACGCCAGCAGGAACTTCTGCAGGAACGAGAGGAACTCGTTCGTCCCTTCCGCGTCCTTCTTCGCCTGTGCGCTGCCGGTGCGCACCTGCGTGTCGGGCGGGAGGACCTCGCGGATCTCGTCCATGAGCTGCTGGGGTGAGACGCCGTCCTTGCCGGCGATGCGGATCTGGTCGAGCTTTCCGGGCTTCTGGAAGAGCTTCTGCGCGGTCGGCAGGTCGAAGCCGGCGAGCGTCGCGCCGCCGATCGTCGCCACCGAGCCGAACTTGACCAGGCCGGAGATCCGGACCCGCTGCTCGGGTCCTTGCGCCTGAACGCCGATCTGGTCGCCGATCGCGAGGTCCTTCTTGGCCGCGGTCGACTTGTCGATCACCACCTCGTCGAGCCCCGGCCAGCGCCCGTCGACGAGCTTCAGCGCCTCGAACGCCGGCCGCGACGGGTCGACGCTGAAGCCGAGGTTCGGGGCGCCGCCGAAGGCGATCACCTTTCCGTCGTTGTCGATCAGCTGCACCTCGCCGGCGACGCCGCCGACGGCGTCCCTGACGTCCGGCAGGTCGCGCACGCGCACGAGCAGCGACTCGTCGAACGACGGCGGCGTCGTGGTGTTCTGGTTCTGGTCGAGGTCGAAGGCCGACTTCCCGGTGATCGTGGCATCGGTGCCGACGTAGATACCGCTGAAGATCGAGTCGAACGCCTTGTTGATCGAGTCGGTGAGGATGTACGTCCCGCTGACCATGGCGACGCCGAGGACGATCGCGAGCGCGGTCAGCGCGGTCCGCAGCTTGCGCGAGACGAGGCTTCGGAGGGCGACCCGCGTCACTCCTGGAAGGGTACGGATCGCCGCCGACCCGGCGAGTACCATGCCGTGGCACCCGCCGGAAGGAGCCGCCTTGGCCGTTGCGCAGGAGACGTTCCAGCACCTCACGACCGCCGGTTTGACCGAGGTCGATCCCGAGATCGCCGAGCTCCTGGGGAAGGAGCTCGACCGTCAGCGCGGCCAGGTCGAGCTGATCGCGTCCGAGAACTTCACCTGGCCGTCGGTGTTCGAGGCGATCGGCTCGGTGCCGACGAACAAGTACGCCGAGGGCTATCCGGGCAAGCGCTACTACGGCGGCTGCGAGGTCGTCGACGACATCGAGCGGGCCGCGATCGAGCGGGCGAAGGACCTCTTCGGCGCCGAGCACGCGAACGTTCAGCCGCATGCGGGCGCGCAGACGAACATGGCGGTGTACATGGCGGCGCTGAAGCCCGGCGACACGATCCTGTCGCTCGAGCTGGCGCACGGCGGCCACCTCACGCACGGCCTCAAGGTCAATTTCTCCGGCCGGCTGTACACGATCGTCCACTACGGCGTCTCGCGCGAGACGAACTTCGTCGACTACGACGACGTGCTGCGGCTCGCGAAGGAGCACCGGCCGGCGCTGATCGTTTGCGGCGGCAGCGCGTATCCGCGGACCGTCGAGACGGCGCGCTTCCGCGAGATCGCGGACGAGGTCGGCGCGCTGCTGCTCTGCGACATGGCGCACTTCGCGGGGCTCGTCGCGGCGGGGTTGCATCCGAACCCCGTCAAGGACTGCGACTTCGTCACGTCGACGACGCACAAGACGCTTGCGGGACCGCGGTCCGGCTTCGTCCTCTGCCGCGAGGAGTACGCGCAGGCCGTCGACCGCGCCGTCTTCCCGGGGATGCAGGGCGGGCCGCTCGTGCACACGATCGCGGCGAAGGCGACCTGCTTCAGGATCGCGCAGACCGAGGCGTTCCGCGACTACCAGCGGCAGATCCGCGCCAACGCAGACGTCCTCTGCGAGACCTTGATCGAGGGCGGGCTCGACGTGCTCACCGGCGGGACGGACACACACTTGCTGCAGCTCGATCTCCGGGCGACCGACTGGACCGGCAAGGCGGCGGAGGAGCGGCTGCACGAGGTGAAGCTCACGGTGAACCGCAACACCGTGCCGTTCGACGAGCGCCCTCCGACGGTTGCATCGGGCGTGCGAATCGGCACTCCCGCGGCGACGATGCGCGGCTTCGACGAGGACGACTTTCGCGAGGTCGGGCAGATCATCGTCGCCGCCCTCGGCGACGACCCCGACGTCGACGCGTTGCGCTCGCGGACGGAGGCGCTCTGCGCGAAGCGGCCGCTCTACCCGGGCTTCCGCGGGTTCACGACGTACGTCGCGTGACCGCTGTCCGTTCCACCCATGCCAGGGGTCTGACCCCGGCCGTGGCTGCAAGCGACGGTCGGTCGCCGCGCACCGCGTGCTCCGCCGCGGATTGGGAAGACGTGCCGGCGTCCCGTTCGGACATGACAGGGGTCTGACCCCTGGCATGACCGAAACAGCCACGCACCGGCTCACGCACGTCACGCACCCGCTGGTGCAGCACAAGCTGTCGTACCTCCGCGACAAGGACACGCCGACCGTCCACTTCCGGAAGCTCGTCGAGGAGATCACGCTGCTGCTGACGTACGAGGCCACGAAGGACTTCCCCACGGAGGACGTCGAGATCGAGACGCCGCTCGAGCTCGCTCCGTTCCCGCGCATCTCGGGCAAGAAGGTCGCCGTCTGCCCCGTTCTCCGCGCGGGCGTCGGGATGCTCGACGGCGTCCTCTCGCTGATCTCCGGCGCGCGCGTCGGCTTCATCGGGATGTACCGCGACGAGGAGACGCTGGAGCCGATCGAGTACTACGTGAAGCTGCCGGCGGACATGGCGGACCGCGACGCGATCGTCCTCGACCCGATGCTGGCCACGGGCAACTCGTCCGTCGCCGCGATCAAAGAGGTCAAGGACGCCGGTGCGCGCAACGTGATCCTCGTCGCGATCGTCGCCGCCCAGCAGGGCATCGATCGGGTCCACGGCGAATACCCGGACGTGCACATCGTCTGCGCCGCGGTCGACCGCGGCCTGAACGAGAACGGCTTCATCGTCCCGGGCCTCGGCGACGCGGGGGACCGTCTGTACGGGACGAAGTGATGTGGACGACCCTCCGCGACAACCTCGAGATCGTCTACGGCGCGGCGCTCGCGCTCGTGATCGTCGTGCTGCTCACGCCGGCGGTCGGAGGGATGGCGCGGCTGCTCGGCGTCGTCGACCGCACGCGGCGTCCGATCCCGCGGCTCGGCGGGCTCGCGCTTTTCCTCGGGATGTTCGTCCCCGCACTCGCCTTCCTCGACCTGAACGACGAGATGCGCGGGCTGTTGCTCGGGATGGCGGTTGCGACGACGGTCGGGGTGATCGACGACTTCCGCGGGCTGCGGTGGTGGCAGAAGCTCTCGGGGCAGATCGTCGCCGCTTCGATTCCGGCCGGGTTCGGGATCTGGGTCCAGAGGTTCACCTTCCCGGTCGTCGGCATCCACGAGCTGCCGCAGTGGGTAGGTGTGCCGCTGACCGTCGCGGGCATCGTCGCGGTGATGAACATGGTCAACTTCCTCGACGGGCTCGACGGTCTCGCCGCAGGCGTGTGCGCGATCTCCGCAGGGACGTTCGCGCTGATCGAGCTCGACCTCGGCCGGCCCAACCCGGCGCTCGTCGCCGCGGTCACGCTCGGCGCGACCCTCGGCTTCCTGCGGCACAACTTCTATCCGGCGCGCATCTTCATGGGGGACTCGGGTGCGCTGCTGCTCGGCTTCACGCTCGCGACGCTCTCCGTCGAGGGCTTGCTGAAGACGGCGTCGATCGTCTCGCTCTTCCTGCCGCTCGTCGTCCTCGCCGTTCCGATCGCGGACACGTCGTTCGTCGTCGCGAAGCGGCTCAAGCACGGGTTGCCCGTGTACGAGCGAGACCGCAGCCACCTCCACCACCGCTTCCTCAGCATCGGCTTCACGCAGCGCCGGGCGGTGCTCACGATCTACGGCTGGTGCGCGACGCTCGCCGCAGCCGCGCTCGCCACGCGCTTCCTGGAGCCGCGTCCGCACGGCGACTGGCGGCTCTGGGCGACGCTCACGGACGCCGCGATCGGTGTGCTCGCGCTCGCGGCTTCGGTGTACATCGTCTACCTGCTCGAGATCGTCAAGCTCGCCAACCCGTACGTCCGACGGCGCGCGGAGGAAGCGGAGCGGCTGACGGCATGAAGACCTTCACCCTGCAAGAGGTCGGCGACGGGGCCTGGGCGGCGATCGCGGAGCCCGGCGGCGTCGCCGTCGGGAATGCGGGATTCGTGGATCTCGGCGAGCAGACGCTCGTTTTCGACACGACGATCTCGCTGACCGCCGCGCGCGAGCTGCGCGCAGCCGCCGAACAGCGCGCGCCGCTGAAGACCGTCGTCTACAGCCATTGGCACGGCGACCACGTCTACGGCGCGGGCGCGATGCCGGCCGATGCGCTCGTGGTCGCGACCGCAGGGACGTCGGCGCTGATGGAGGAGCGGGGCGCCGAGCGGTTGCGCCAGCTGAAGGCGGAGCCGCCGACCGAGGGGCCGTTCGCCGAGCTTGCCGAGGTGGAGGTGCCGCGGCTCGAGCTCATCTACCCGGACGAGACGTTCGCGGGCGAGCGCAGCTTCATCGGAGCGGAGCGCACCGCGCAGGCGATCTCGTACGGCGGTGGGCACACGCTCAGCGACGCGTTCCTCTGGCTCGGCGAGGCGAAGATCCTCTTCGCCGCCGATCTCGTCGTGTACGACACGCATCCCTGGGTCGGCGACGGCGACGTCCGCGCGTGGCCCGGGATCCTCGAGCGGATCGCCGAGCTCGGGCCTGAGACGATCGTCCCCGGCCACGGCCCGGTCGCCGGGCCCGACGCGATCGACTTCATGCTGCGCTACCTCCACGACCTCGCGGCCGCCGACTCCGGCGCACCGATGCCCGAGCGTTACGCGTCCCTCGGGAACACGAGCGGCTGGACGCGCAACGTCGACGCGATCGCCGCCCAGCGCGCCTAGCGCGTGCGCTCGTAGAACAGCTTGCCGCCGACCTCGCCGGTCCGGCGGAAGCCGAGCTTCTCGAGCAAATGTGCCGACGACGTGTTCGCCGGATCGACGTCGGCGACGACCTTCTCGACGCCGAGCACCTCGAAGCCGTACCGGACGCACGCCTCGCCGGCCTCGGTCGCGTAGCCAAGACCCCAACGATCGCGGCGGAAGCCGTACGACAGCTCCCACTCCTGGAACCCCTGGTCGAACGAGAGGCTGCAGTCGCCGACGAGCTCGCCGGTCTCGCGCTCCCAGACGCCCCACGCGCTCTCGAGCCACCGACGCACCTGCTCGTCGGACGGACGCTCGGGCGCGAAGTCGATGCGCTCGTTCGCCGGCTCGATCCAGAGTTCGAACAGCTGCTTCGTCTCGTCGGCGGTCGGCGGGCGGATCGTCAGCCGCTCGGTCTCGATCAAGACGCGCGCTCGAGGAAGTCGACGAGCACGTCGTTGAACCCCGGCGCGCGCGCGATGGAGTGTCCCGCGCCGGGCACGACGGCTCGCTCGGCTGCGAGCTCCCGCTCGAGGACGTCGCACACCGCGTCGAACGCAGCGCTGTGCCCGCCCGAGATCACGAGCTTCGGGTACGGCATGCCGCGAAGCGCGGCGAAGGGGATCTCTGCCTCGTTCGGCGGACGCTCGGCCATCGCCGCGCGCGCCCCCTGCTCGAGCTCCGGCGACAGCTCGCGCGCGCCAGTCTTTCGGCCGCGCGACGGCGGCTTGGCCGCCGTCGCTTGCAGCCCTGAGCGCAGCCGCGAGCCGACGAGCGGCAGGAAGAAGTCGAGGTACTCCTTGGGATCCTCCGTCGTGAACGGCTGGATCTTCCTCAGGAAGTCGCGAACCGCCGGGTGACCGAGCGCGACGCCGAAGGCGGGCGGCTCGGCGACGGTCAGCGAGCCGAGGTCCTCGCGGGTCGCGGCGGCGAGCAGCGAGACGACGGCGCCGTAGGAGTGACCGACGACGTGGTCGCCGGCCTGCAGCTCGCGCTCGAGCTCCGCTGCCTGATCCTCGAAATCGATCGCCGCGAGCGGCGGGCGCGGCGGGTAGCCGCTGCGCGTGTGCCAGACGAGCTCGAAGCGATCGGCCAGGGGTCGCTGCTGCGCGAACGTCATCGCGGCGTTGGCGACGCTCCCGTGGACGAGCACGACCCGCGTCACGAACCCGGAGTCTACACGGCTTGTTTATCGGATTTCCGGTGTCACGAGCTTGGTATGCTGAGGCCGTGGAGCCCAGCCCCGGACGCCCGTCCTTCCAGCTGGCCGGCGCCGGCGGCACGCTCATTGGGTTCACCGCCGCCTGCGTCGTTCTCGGCGCGCTGATCGGCTGGGCGGCGGGCTCGGTGGGGATCGGGATCCTGGTCGGCGCCTTCGTCGGGATCCCGGTCGGCATCGTTGCCGTCTACCGCCGCTACGGAAAGGCGATGTGATGCGTGCGGCCGCGCTGACGCCGCGCCCGGCGCCGGCACGGTTGATTCCGGCGCTCGCGGGGACTGCCGTCCTGGTGCTCGCGTTGCCCGTGTTCCTGATCGCCGGCTGGCCCCTTGCGGGCTGGGGTCTCGCCGCGGTGCTCTGGATCGGAGTGCACGTGGTCGATCTGCTGGCGCGTCTGCAGGGCCGCAGCGGTAATCTCGCCGCCTCAGCCGTGCAGGTGTTCGCCCTTCTCTTCAAGCTTCTCGCGCTGCTCGTCGTGCTCTTCGCGACGCTCGTCGCGGACGCCGAGCTCGCGGTCGCGGCCGCGCTGACCTACGCGCTCGCGTTCACGTTCGAGCTCGGCCTCTCGCTCGCGTCGTATTACGGGAGGACGTCGTGAGGCGCGCGCTCGCGCTGCTCACGCTCCTCGCGCTCACGGTTCCCGCGAACGCGTTCGCGCGCGGCGATTTCGACCCGACCGAGGAGTTCGAGCAGCACGAATGGGTTCCGATCCACCTCGGCCCGCTCAACCTCTCGATCACCAAGGCGGTCGTCTACCTCTTGATCGGCACGGCGCTCACGATCCTGATCGGCATCGCGCTGATGCGCGTGCGCTTCTCGAGCGCGCCGGGAAGGCGCGAGACGACCGGCGAGCTGATCTACGACGTCGCCCAGACGCAGATCGCGGAACAGGGCTTGCCGTCGAAGGCGATCGGCCGCTGGTTCCCCTACGTCGCGACGCTGCTGCTCTTCATCTTCGTCGTCAACCTGATCGGCTTCATCCCCCTGCCGCTCACCGGAGAGAGCTGGCACGGCGTTCCGACGTGGGGGATCTACGCCGCGACCTCGTCGCTGTCGGTGACCCTCGCGCTCGCGCTGCTCACCTTCTTCTTCACGCACATCGAGGGCGTGCGCTGGAACGGCCCGGTTCGCTACTTCAAGAGCTGGATCCCGGAGGCCCCCAAGCCGCTGCTCGGGCTGATCGTGCCGCTCGAGATCCTCGGTCAGTTCATGCGCCTGATCTCGCTGAGCGTCCGTCTCTTCGCGAACATGCTCGCGGGGCACATCCTGATCCTGACCTTCCTCGGGCTGATCTTCATCTTCGAGTCGCTCGCGCTCCTTCCGGTCCTGATCCCGGCGACGCTCTTCTATCTCTTCGAGGTCGTGATCGTCGTCGGCATCCAGGCGTTCATCTTCGCTGCGCTGTCCGCCATCTACATCGGCTCGGCGATCGAGCCGGAGCACTAAGGAGGAAACGTGTCCGCACTTCTCGCTGCCACGTCGGGAGACGTGACCAAGGCCGGAAAGGCGATCGGCCTCGCGCTCGGCGTCGGCCTCGGCGCGCTCGGCGCCGGCATCGGCATCGGAAACATCTTCGGCTCGATGATCCAGTCGGTCGCGCGTCAGCCCGAGCTGCGCGGGGAGCTGCAGGGAATCCAGTGGCTCGGATTCGCGCTCACCGAGGCGGTCGTCTTCTACGGTCTGCTCGGCTCGATCCTCGCGTTCGTCCTCGTCTAGGCCGTGATGATCGCCGCGAACCCGCTGATCCAGGTCAACCCGGGCTTGATGGTCTGGACGATCGTCTGCTTCTTGATCGCGCTGTTCGTGCTCAAGCGGTACGCGTTCGGGCCGATCCAGAAGATGATCGACGAGCGGCGCGACCGGATCCGCCAGGCGCTCGCCGAGGCGGACAACGCGCGCGCCGAGGCGCGCAAGCTGCTCGAGGAGCACCGCGCGCTGATCGGCCAGGCGCGGCAGGAGGCGGAGTCGATCCGCCAGGAGGTGCGGTCCGACGCAGAGAAGCTGCGCGACCGCGCGCGCGAGGAGGTCGAGCAGGACCGCCAGCGCCGGCTCGAGGAGACGAAGCGCCAGATCGAAGCGGAGACGCAGCGCGCGCTCGGGCAAATCCGGCTCGAGGTCGCCGAGCTCACGCTTCAGGCGACCGCGAAGGTGACCGGCAAGGTCCTGGACTCGAAGGACCAGCGTCGCCTGATCGACGAGGCGATCGCGGGACTCGACTTCAGCGCGCTCGAGGAGAAGACGACCGCCTGATGGCAGTTGCGCACCGCATGTACGCACGAGCCCTGTTCGACGCGGCGAAGGAACGCGAGCGGCTGCCCAAGGTGCGCGAGGACCTCACCGGCTTCGCCGAAGCGCTCGACGAGGTTCCCGAGCTCGACGCGCTGCTCCGCAACCCGCAGATCGACCCCCGCGCGAAGGCCGAGACCCTCGCCGCGATCCTCGGCGGCGTCGACGAGCTCGTGCGCAACTTTCTGCTCGTCACCATCGAGAAGAACCGCGCCGCCGAGCTCCGCGAGATCCGCAAGGAGTTCGAACGACTCGTCGCCGCGGAGGAGCGGCGGCTCACCGTCGAGCTCACGACCGCGAACGAGCTCTCCGACGACGAAGCGGCGGACATCGTCCGGCAGATCGAGAAGGCGTCCGGCCGTAGCGTCGACGCGTCACGCAGCGTCGATCCCTCGCTGATCGGCGGCATCGTGCTGCAGGCCGGCTCGATGCGCGTCGACGCGAGCGTCCGCGGACGACTGGAACGGCTCCGCAGGCAACTCACGACCACGCGTTAGAAAGGATTCCCTTGAAGCTCCGGCCCGAAGAGATCACGCAGATCCTCAAGTCGAGGATCGAGCAGTACGACGTCGAGACCGACCTCAGCGAGGTCGGAACCGTGCTCCAGGTCGGCGACGGCATCGCGCGCATCTACGGCCTCGAGAACGCGGTCGCCGCCGAGATGCTCGAGCTCGAGCACGGCGTCATCGGCCTGGCGTTCAACCTCGAGCAGGACGACGTCGGCGCGGCGCTCTTCGGTGAGTGGCAGCACGTGAAGGAAGGCGAGCCGGCGCGGCGCACCGGCCGCGTCGCGAGCGTCCCCGTCGGGGAAGCGCTCCTCGGCCGCGTCGTCGACCCGCTCGGCAACCCCCTCGACGGCGGCGGCTCGATCGAGACGAGCGACACGCGTCCGCTGGAGTTCAAGGCGCCGGGCGTCGTCGAGCGCCAGCCGGTGAAGGAGCCGCTGCAGACCGGGATCAAGGCGATCGACGCGCTGACGAACGTCGGCCGGGGTCAGCGGGAGCTGATCATCGGCGACCGCTCGACCGGTAAGACGGCGATCCTCGTCGACACCATCCTCAACCAGCACGACCAGGACGTGAAGTGCATCTACGTGGCCGTCGGGCAGAAGGCGTCGACCGTCGTGCAGGTCTACGAGCGCCTCAAGGAAGCCGGCGCGATGGAGTACACGACGATCGTCTCCGCGCCGGCGCACGAGGCGGCGCCGATCAAGTGGATGGCGCCCTTCGCCGGCTGCGCGATGGGCGAGTACTTCCTCTACAAGGGCGAGCACGCGCTCGTGATGTACGACGACCTCACGAAGCATGCGGACTCGTACCGCCAGCTGTCGCTGCTCCTGCGCCGCCCGCCGGGACGCGAGGCGTTTCCCGGGGACGTCTTCTACCTGCACTCGCGGTTGCTCGAGCGCGCCTGCAAGCTGAGTGACGAGCTCGGCGGCGGCTCGCTGACCGCGCTGCCCGTGATCGAGACGCAGGCAGGCGACATCGCCGCGTACATCCCGACGAACGTGATCTCGATCACGGACGGGCAGATCTTCCTCCAGTCCGACCTCTTCTTCTCGGGCGTGCGGCCGGCCGTCAACGTCGGCATCTCCGTTTCCCGGGTCGGCGCCACGGCACAGACGAAGGCGATGAAGAAGGTCGGCGGTAGGCTCCGGCTCGACCTCGCGCAGTACCGGGAGCTCGAGGCGTTCGCGCAGTTCGGCTCCGAGCTGGACAAGGCGACGCAGGCGACGCTCGCCCGCGGCGAGCGGATGGTCGCCACTCTCAACCAGCCGCAGTACGCCCCCTGGCCGATGGAGGAGCAGGTCGTCGCGCTCTGGGCGGGCAACGAGGGCTTCCTCGATCCGATTCCTGCCGGCGAGGTGCCGCGATTCCAGGACGAGCTGCGCGAGCACCTGCGCGCGGAGGAATCGATCTACCAGGCGATCCGCGAGTCCGGGGAGCTCGACGAAGAGACGGAGAAGAAGCTGCGCGCCGGGGTCGAGAAGTTCGCCAACTCGTTCAGCGTCGAGGAAAGGACCGCCGCATGATGCCGGCCCCCTCCGCCGAGTCTCGCGCGCGCCGGCGTGCTGCAAAGCTGCGCGCTGCCGCGTCCTCGGGTGCGCCCATAGCCTCCGGCTATGAACGCACCCTGCGTCCTTGCATCGCTTGCTTTTCGCGGCCGGCGCGCGCGATCTCCGACGGAGGTGACCAGTAGCCACCGTCCAGGAGCTGGGCCGGCGCGTCCGCGCGATCACGAACACGCGCAAGCTGACGAAGGCGATGGAGCTCGTCGCTTCCGCGCGGCTGCGCCGTGCGCAAGAGCGCATCGAGGTGATGCGGCCCTACGCCGACCGCATGCTCGAGCTGATGAGCGGCACGGCACGCGCGAGCTCCTCGGTGCGCGGGCTGCCGCTGCTGCAGCGGCGCGACGTGCGCTCTGTGGCGATCGTCCCGATCACGGGCGATCGGGGGCTCGCGGGCGCGTTCAACGCGCAGGTGCTGCGGCGTGCGGTCGCGCTGCATCGCGAGCTGCGG
>Ga0081539_10001477_pt1 | contig 39895 bp, 40 predicted proteins | sample TabmetS4T2R2_FD_71023 | JGI IMG/M metagenome (GOLD analysis project Ga0081539, IMG submission 71023) | Tabebuia heterophylla rhizosphere microbial communities from the University of Puerto Rico - S4T2R2 | ecosystem: Host-associated > Plants > Roots > Rhizosphere ... | reverse complement strand
GCCGCTTTGGCCTCGATCGCGCATCATCGATACCAAAGCGGCGCCAGGCCGCCGCACTCCAAGGAGGCGCCTGGTTACTTCACGATGATCGCGGCGGTTTCGTCTTCGATTGCGGCAGTCGAAAAGCCGTTGTTATCGGATGCTGCAGCCTTGGCTGAGTTGACGCCCGCATTGACATAAGTCAGCCAGTTGCCGGGTGCTTTTCGCTCGCCCTTGGTGATCTCGAAGTAGGCCTTTTGAATCTTCGCCGTGATCGGACCACGACCGCCCTGGCCCACCGGGATGCGATCGACGGAACGGATGGGTGTGACTTCAGCGGCGGTGCCGGAGAAGAAGAGCTCATCGGCAACGTAGAGCGCTGCACGTTGAATCGTCCGTTCTTTAACAGTGATGCCCAGCTCCTGGCAGATTTGGATCACGCTGTCGCGCGTGATGCCAGGCAGGATCGAAGACGAGAGGGGCGGGGTCAAAATAATGTCGCCGGTCACGAGGAAGATGTTCTCGCCGGAACCTTCCGACACGTAGCCACGATCATCAAGCGCGATGCCTTCGGCGAAGCCATTCAGCAACGCTTCCATTTTGATCAACTGCGAGTTCATGTAGTTTGCGCCGCTCTTCGCCATCACGGGCATCGAGTTCGCAGTCAGCCTGTTCCAGGTCGAGACGCACACGTCCACGCCCTGCTCGATCGCTTCGTCGCCGAGATACTTGCCCCAGTCCCACGCGCCGATGTAGCACGCGAGCGGGTTCGGAAACGGATTAACGCCAAACGCCGGATGCTGTTCGTCGAGACTGCGGAACAGTATCGGACGGATGTAGCACTGGTCCATGCCGCTGCGCTTGACCAGCTCAACGGACGCATCGCAAAGTTGATCGAGGTCCCACGGATGGTCCATGCGATAGATCTTTGCGGAGTTGAGTAAGCGTTGCATGTGTTCGCGGAGACGGAAGACGGCTGGTCCCTGTTTGGTGGAGTAACAGCGGATGCCTTCAAAGATGCTGGAGCCGTAGTGCAGAACGTGTGACATTACGTGCACGCGCGCGTCTTTCCAATTGATAAACTCGCCGTCGTGCCAAACAACGTCGCAGATGCGTGGTGTTTTAACGTCCTTGTGTTTGCCGTCTTTTGAAAACATGTTGTTTACTCCTTCAGGAAATACTGAGATAACGGGGGAAGGCCCTTATCTGCGCCGCGTACACTTCGAACAAAAGGGAGAACCAGTCCTTCTGATATGCGCTGTGTGGGTTAATCAACAGGGCACAATACAGTAGATTTGAGTCGGTTGGCAAGAACGCTTGCCTGCGGTAAACATGCTTGCGTAACATCAAATTTGCGACACCCTAATGTAGAGATTACTAATTCGTGGGCCTTACCCAAAAACTGCCGAAAACTCTCACGATCGTCGCTGTATTTACCATTTTGCTCTCGATTTTTATTCCTGGCTGTACGCAAAAACACATGAACCAAGAGAACCAGAATAGCGCCGTGGCAGAAACGTCTGCCGCCGATCCGATTTCGATACACCAGAAAGCCATCGCGGTGGACATGCACGTCGATACCGCGCAACGGCTGCTCGACGAACACGTCGACATTCAGCAGCAACTCAGCGACGGCCATTTTGATGCGGTGCGCGCGAAGGCCGGCGGGCTGGATGCGCAGTTTTTCTCAATCTGGGTCGAGCCGCAGTTGTTTGGCATTGGCGGGGCGAAGGCGATGAAGCGTGCTGACGATCAGATTGCGGCAGTTCGCGCGCTTGCACAGCAACATCCGGAGACGTGGTTGCTCGCGACTTCCGCTGCTGACATTCGTCGTGCGGCGAGTGAAGGAAAGATCGCTGCGTTGCTGGGACTCGAAGGTGGTTATGCGATTGATGAGCGGATTGAGAATGTGAAGCGTTACTACGATCTCGGTGTGCGCTACATGTCGCCGGCGTGGAGCGTGAGTACGAGCTGGGCCGGATCGTCTGGTGATGATGTGGGCGCGACGCGTGGGCTTAATGAGTTTGGAAAGAATGTCGTGCGTGAGATGAATCGTCTGGGGATGATGGTCGACGTTTCGCATGTTTCTGATCAGACGTTTTGGGACATCGTGCAGACGTCTACGGCGCCGGTCGTGGCGACACATTCTGCGTGCCGGGCGATTGCGGACGTGCCTCGGAATCTAACTGACGACATGATCCGCGCCCTCGCAAAGACGGGTGGCGTGGTTAACGTGATCTTTTATCCGGAGCATCTCGAGCCGGGTTGGAGTCAGAAGAAGAAACAGGTTGATGCGGAGATTGCTACCACAGTCCAGGAGGCGTCGGCGGCTGAGCCTGGCGATGCAGTGCACAAGAAGATGGCGCGGGATCGAGTGCGGCAGCGGGAGTATGTGCAGCGACTGCCGCCGGTGAAGGTCGCGCGTATCGTGGACCACATCGATCACATTGTGAAACTCGTCGGTGTGGACCATGTTGGGATTGGATCTGATTTTGATGGCGTGCAGATCACGACCGCAGATCTCGCGACCGTGGCTGACTTGCCGAATTTGACGAAGGAGCTGTTGCGCCGCGGGTACACGGAGAGTGATGTGAGTAAGATACTGGGTGGGAATATGTTGAGAGTGATGGAAGCGGTACAACGTTGAGTCGGGAGTCAGTCTTGGACAGGATTTACATGATTTTGCAGGATTGACATGTAAATCTTGAAATAATCTTGTAAATCCTGTCTACGATTGATGTTGAATTAAATGCCCAAGATTGGTTTTCATGCTCCTATCAAAGGAGGAGTTCACAATGCGCTGATCGTCGCGAAGGACACGGGTTGCGATACCGTGCAGCTCTTCTCGCGTAATCCTCGCGGGTGGATGGCAAAGCCTCTGACCAAGCAAGACGTGCTTCTCTTTAAGAAGACACGCAAGCAAACAAAGATCTCACCCGTCCTTATCCACTGCAATTACCTCATCAACCTCGCCGCCGTCGACGACGTGTTTCTGCAGAAGTCACGTGCATCGTTTCGTGAGGAAGTCGAGCGCGCGTTGCTGTTGGGTGTCGATTATCTGGTCCTGCATCCGGGAAGTGCACGTGGCGCGTGTGAAGCAGATGGTATCGGGTTGTGCGCCGCGAGTTTGCAGATCGCATGCAAGGATTTGAGATTTGGAAAACTCAAGATTCTTTTGGAAAACACCGCCGGGCAGGGCGACTGCATCGGCCATCGTTTCGAACACCTTCAAGAGATAATTCGCGTCTGTCCGAAGCTTCCACTCGGCGTTTGTCTCGACACCGCGCACGCCTTCACCGCCGGCTACGATATTCGTGAAGAAGACGGTCTCGAGGCGTTGCTGCAACGAGTGCAAAAGACAGTGAAAACCAAAAACGTCCACGCGATTCACTTCAACGACTCGCGCGCAGCGTACAACTCACGCGTCGACCGGCACTGGCACATCGGCGAAGGCCACATCGGCGCCGACGCGCTGCGTCGCGTCGCCCGCCACCCGAAACTCAAACACGCCGCCTTCATCCTCGAAACCCCCTACGACGATCCCCGCGCAGATCTCAAAAACCTCGCAATGCTCAAATCGTTTGTCGATCCGTCATGATCTGTGTAAAATCCGTGGCCTGATGTTTTGGTACATACATTCAACGAATCTCGCCCTAACGGTGCCGCTTCTGCGCCGCGCCTAAGCGCGCGTGTTTCTCGCAGCAGCGGCGATTCCAACGACAAATCAATTTCCAAACAAAGCTCTGACATCGCTTTGTGCGGTTTGCTGAAACGTGTTACGTGTATGATTGGATAACGTTATGGACGAAAAATATTTTCCCGAACAGATCGAAAGTAAGTGGCAGGAGCACTGGAACAAAACCGGCGCTTTTCAGGTGAAAAACGACGACCCGCGCGAGAAATTCTACTGCCTCGAGATGTTGCCCTACCCATCAGGCTTCCTGCACATGGGTCACGTGCGCAACTACGCCATCGGCGACGCGCTCTCGTGGTTCAAGCGCCTCCAGGGTTTCAACGTGCTGCATCCCATCGGTTGGGACAGCTTCGGACAGCCCGCGGAACAGGCGGCCATCAAGCGTGGCGTGAACCCGCGCGACTGGACCGAAGAAAACATCGTGCACATGGCCGGGCAGATGAAACGCCTCGGCATCAGTTACGACTGGTCGCGCGAGATCGCCGCGCACCGTCCCGATTATTACAAGTGGGACCAGTGGTTCTTCCTGAAGATGCTCGAGCGCGGCCTGGCTTATAAAAAGGTCTCGCAGGTCAACTGGTGTCCCAAAGAAGAGACTGTGTTGTCGAACGAACAGTCGTCGGGCGGGATCTGCTGGCGCTGCGGTACGCCTGTCGAGAAACGCGATCTGGAACAGTGGTTCCTGCGCATCACTGACTACGCCGAACAACTCGTCGCCGACATAAAACAGATCGAAGCCGGTTGGCCCGAGAAAGTCTTGAAGCGTCAGAGTGATTGGGTCGGTCGGAGCGAAGGCGCATACATCGAATTCGGCGTGAAGGACAGCAAGCAGAAGATTCGTGTGTTCACCACGCGCATCGACACTATCTACGGCGCGACAGCGATCGTGATGTCGCCTGAGCATCCGTTGCTGAACGAGTTGCTCGAAGGCTCAGCACTGAAGCAGGACGTCGAAGCGTTTGCGCAGAAAGTAAAGACGCAGAGAGCTGCCGGTCGTGAAGTCGGTGAAGAAGAAAAGGAAGGCGTCAACACCGGCGTGCTCGCGATCAATCCGTTCAGTGGCGAGACGTTGCCCGTGTGGGTGGCGAACTACGTGCTGATGGAGTACGGCACCGGCGCGATCATGAGTGTTCCGGCTCATGACGAGCGCGACATGGAGTTCGCACAGAAATACTCGTTGCCGATCAAGCAGGTCATCGCTCCGGTGACGCACGATCAGATCGCGGCTGAGCCGCCGCCGACTACTGCCGGCGACGCATCCGCTGAGATCAAACAGGCGTTCACGGATTACGGCGTCCTGATCAATAGCGGCGACTGGGGCGGTAAGCTGTCGTCAGTGGCCATACCGGAGATGTCCGGCGTTGCGAAGCAGCACGGCTTCGGCGAAGCTGCGGTGACGTATCGCATTCGTGACTGGGGCATTTCCCGGCAGCGTTTCTGGGGCGCGCCGGTGCCCATGGTCTATTGCGACAAAGACGGCGTGGTGCCAGTTCCTTACGAGCAGTTGCCGGTCGTGTTGCCGGAGTCTGCATCGTTCACGGGAACTGGTGAGTCGCCGCTCGCTGGTGTGCCGGAGTTTGTCAACACGGAATGTCCGAAGTGTCATGGTCCAGCGCGTCGTGATACTGACACGATGGACACGTTTGTCGATTCGTCGTGGTACTTCTTCCGCTACCTCGATCCGCATAACGAGCAAGCCGCGTTTGATCCGAATGTCGCGAAGCGTTGGACGCCGGTGGACCAGTACATCGGTGGTGATTCACATGCAGTGATGCATTTGATCTACACGCGCTTCTGGACCAAGTTCATGCGCGACATCGGTCTGGTCAACTTCGACGAGCCGGTGAAGCGATTGTTGACGCAGGGCATGGTGACGAACCGTGTCGAAGGCACTGACGAATGGAAAGCGATGTCGAAGAGCCTCGGCAACGGCGTCGATCCTGACGAGATGATCAAGGCCTTCGGCGCTGATGCGACGCGCCTGTTCGTTTTGTTCGCGGCGCCGGTTGAGAACGAGCTGCGCTGGTCTGAAACCGGAATCGAAGGCGCGGTCCGTTTCCTGAGACGCGTCTACACGATGGTTTGGCGTTGGCAGGAAAGACTGTCGAATCCGATCGCGGCGAGCGCGATGGAGTTCAGTCCGGACGCACGCACGTTGCGACGGAAGACGCACCAGACAATCGCGAAGATCACGAGCGACTTCGAGAAGTTGTATTTGAACACGAGCGTGGCTGCGTTGATGGAGTTGTTCAATCAGATCGTCGACTTCAATGCCGATCCGGTAAAGGCGTCGGAGGAAGATGTCTTCGCGGTGCGTGAGGCGTTGGAATCCCTCGTAGTCATGCTCACACCTTTTGCGCCGCACGTGGCGGAAGAGATGTGGGAAGGACTCGGTCACGCCGGTGGTTTGTTGAACACAACACCAGTGTGGCCCGTCGCTGATCCGGAGCTCGCGCAACGTGAAGAGCTGCAGATCCCGATCCAGGTGAACGGCAAACTCCGTTCACGCGTGATTGCCGCGCCGGACGTTTCCGAGGAAGATCTGCGCACGTCCGCACTCGCCGACGAACGCGTACGAGCGCTGATCGACGGTCACGAGGTGGTGCAGGTGATTGTTGTTCCGCGTCGCCTCGTCAATATCGTGATACGATGACCTGAGTATTTCTCTGCGCAGTCTCTGCGTCCTCTGCGTCTCTGCGGTTAATCGTCGAACAACCACCGCAGAGACGCAGAGGACACAGAGGTTGCGCAGAGAAAGGGTTCCCCAGTAGATGAGAGAGTGTCCAGTCTGTAGGCGCTGCTACCCTGACGACGTAAATCACTGTCCAAAGGATGGTGATGAGACCACGCCATCTCTTTTAGGTGAACCTACGCTTGATGCTCGCTACCTGCTCGAGCGCCGTCTCGGGCAGGGCGGCATGGGCGTCGTGTTCCAGGCGCGACACATCTTCCTAAAGACATCCCACGCAATAAAAGTCATTCTCCCGGATCTGGTCGGCAACGATCCGATGCTGACGACGCGGTTCCGGCAGGAAGCACTCGCGGCGGCCGCGATCCGTCATCCGAACATCATCGCCGTCACAGACTTCGGTGTGGTGCGTGGCACGATGCCTTTCCTCGTGATGGAGTTTGTGAAAGGTCGCTCGCTGCAGGAGATACTCGCAACTGAAGGTGCGATGCCGCCGCAACGTGCGTGGGAGTTCATCAGCGCGATCGCAGCGGGCGTCGGCGCAGCGCACCGGCAGAACATCGTCCATCGCGATCTAAAGCCGTTGAACATCATGGTCCAGGACGACGTTCCCGTCGCGGAAGGTGTCAAGATCCTCGACTTCGGTCTCGCGAAGATCAAATCAGGTGAGCTGCTCGGCTCGTTCGTGCAAGCGCAGACGAGCGGGCTGATGGGTTCGCCGTTTTACATGGCTCCGGAACAGTGGTCGGACGAGGAGCCGGATGCGCGTGCTGACATCTACAGTCTCGGCGTGATTCTCTACCAGATGCTCTCCGGTGAAGTGCCGTTCAAAGGCTCTTCCATCCCGTCGATCATGAAGAAGCATTTGACGCTGCCGCCGCCGAGTTTTCATTCGATGGGGGTCGCGGTGCCGCCGGCGATCGAGGCGGTCGTGCGTCATGCCCTCGAGAAGGAAGTCGAAGCACGCATCGATTCGATTCCAAACTTTTTGCGAGAGCTTCATGCGGCGTTGAACTCCTCGCCGGTGGTTGCGGCTGCAATGCGAGAAACAGTGGCGATGGATCCGAACCGGACCATCGCTTCAGTCACGCAGCCCGAGATCAAGAAGACTACGAATCTCTCGGACACAGCCGTACAAGCTCCGATCGCACAGGAGACTAACTTCAGTACGTCGTTCGACTCGCTCGCGGGCAATGTCAGCGCCGCGCCGTTGGACAAACAACAAGAAGAACGCGAGCGGCGTGAGAAGGAACAGCAGGATAAACTCGAACGCATGGCGCTCCAGGCGAAAGAGCTTGAAGACAGGCTCGAACGTTTGTCTGGCAGCATGCCGCCGGCACTCGATCCGGAAACGACGCGAGTGCAGGGAGTCGCGACAAATCCCGATTGGACTCCGACCCCACCAGGAAAACAGATGATCGTGGACTTTTCGCCGAAGCGGAAAGCTCCACCGCCTCTGTTATACATCGGCGCCGCGGTCTTCGTGCTCGTGCTCGCTGGTGTCGGCATCACTGCTTACCTGATGTTGCGCCCTGGTGCTCGCACCGGCGATCCGACACCCACGCCAACGCCCGTCACACCACCAAAAACAAAAGCCGAGCTGCTGCCGATTGGCGGTGGAACTTTCCTGATGGGACGCAAGAGTGGTCCACCTCAGGAAACTCCGGCCCATGCCGTAACTGTTCAACCGTTTGCGATGGACCGTACCGAAGTCAGCAACACGGAATACGCAGACTTCGTCCGCGACACAAACCACGCCGCCCCCGCTCACTGGATCGGGAACAAGCCACCGTTTGGTCAGGAGCTGTGGCCGGTGGTGAACGTCTCGTTTGACGATGCGACTGCCTTTGCCGCGTGGCGCTCGAAGCGCGACGGTGTCCTTTATCGTTTGCCGACCGAAGAAGAGTGGGAGTACGCCGCGCGAAATGGCGAGCAAAGCGATTTGTACCCGTGGGGACCTGATTGGAAAGACAAGGCTGCCGTGCTGAAGGATGCGACTCCGGCGGCCGTGGGTTCTCGCGCGGAAGGAAAGAACAAATGGGGCGTTTTCGATTTAATCGGAAATGTTTGGGAATGGACCTCCTCAAAAGCCTCGGTTTATCCGGGCAATCCGGCCAAAGTTCCTGCTACGATTGAAGATTGGGTGACGATTCGAGGTGGTTGTTACGTCAGCGATCCCGCGAAATCCGACGCACCGGTGTCGTCTTGTTTGCGCGAGTTTGTGCCGCCTTCGACCAAGACGACGCTGCTGGGCTTCCGGCTTGTTCGGAGTGGATCTTAGCCGCGGATTTTCGCGAATGAACGCGGATGATCTACAATCCATCGCAGTATTTCTTCAGTGATCCATAAGTTCTCTTTTTGCACCAGGGAGAGTCATGATGAGTAATAACGCGATACTGCGTGCCGCATTTCTAAGCTCAGCCGCACTTTGCCTGAGTCTGTGCATGGTTGCGAGCGTTCACGCGCAGGACGTGGGCGGCGGCATCGGTGGCGGCGCAGGAATCTTCCGTGCCAAGAACCCGGAGACGAAGAAGAGCGCAACTAAACCGGGTACCGGGGCCAAACCCGCCAACCGGCCAACTGCAGCCTCGCGTGCCAACACCGAGCGTATCGAAGACCTGCTGGACAAAGGCAACGAGGCCCGTGACGCGCGAAAATTTGCGGACGCTGAAACCGCGTACAAGGAAGTTCTGAAACTCAAACCGCGCGACGCACGCGCCGCCTACGGTTTGGGTAACATATATTCCGATCAGCAACGTTGGGACGATGCCGAGGCGGCGTACCGGAATTCAGTAGCGTGGGCACCGACCAACGCCGACGCTCACGTGGCGTTAAGCGTGGTGCTGGTGCAGCCGAGTGCCGGTGGCGACAACGCAAAGCGGTTTGCTGATGCGGAGTCGTTCGCCAGAAAGTCGGTGCAGATCGATCCGAAGAACGCGGTCGGCTGGGATCGTCTTGGCGTCGCTTTACAGGCGCGCGGGCTTGCGAATAGTGAAACAGAGCATTCGTATCGGCGCGCGATCGAGCTGGATCCGCAGTTTGCAGTTGCGTACGCACACCTCGCGCGCATGCTCAATCGCTCGAATCGCCAGGCTGAGGCGACGCCACTGTACGAGAAAGCAATCGAGCTGGCGAAAGATCCGGCCACGCTGAACCTGATTGCCGATTCGCTCCAGGCCGAGCAGCTTTGGCCGCAGTCCGAGCCTGTGCTAAAACGAGCGCTCGAACTCGATTCAAATAATCTGACGTCGCTGCTGCTGATGGGACGTTTGTTGATTGTCTATAAGAGATACCAGGAGGCAGAACCTTATTTGAAGTCTGCGACTGAGGTAGCGTCGCGCGCGTTTCAACCCTTCAATCTTTTAGGTCGGGCTTACCTGGGAATGGATCGGTTCAGTGACGCTGAAGCAACCTACGAGCGCGCCTCCACACTGGCCGCTGCCGGCGACAAGAAACAGCTTGCCGGAATCTACGGCTTTGAAGGTGTCGGTGATGGCTATCTTAAGTCCAACCAGAAAGACAAAGCCGTTCGCGCGTACCAGCGAGCGCTCGAACTGGACCCAAACAATAATGGCGCTGCCCAGAAGCTTGCCAAAGCGCGAGCTAATTGAGTGCCTGCTGTAGAATCTGATTCCTGTTAAGAGGTCTTCTGTATGAAGAGTTGCCCTAAGTGTAATCGTACGTTTCCGGATGAAGGTCAGAAGTTTTGCACGTTTGACGGCGGCTTGTTGATAGCGCCACAAACGTTCGATCCGAATGCGACGATTCGCGCTACGTCAATTGACCTGAACGCCGCCGCGTCGGAGCGACCGACGAGCCGCGATCTGCCGGATCCAAATGCGACCATCATTGAGAACTATCCAGCGACCGTGGCGTTGCCGCGCAACACTGGTCCAACTACTGGTCCAGCAGGGTCTGCTCCAAATACATCAGACATCTCGCGACCGGCAACTCCACCGCCACCACCGCCTGTGACTCCGCCGCCGCCACCGCCGCCGCCGCGTGTTGAGCAACCGCAATCGCGTACCACAGGCGAAGTAGTCGCTCCGCCGACTGTCGCGACGCCGGCGACGTCAGCGCCACTGCCCGCGGCTCCTTCGGCTCCATTACCACCGCCGCCCGCAGCAGCGAAGAAGAAGTCGAAAGTGCCATGGATCATTGCCGGAGTTCTGCTGTTTCTATTGCTGAGTGGTGGGGCCCTGGCGGGCGTGTTCTTCGCTTTCGTGAAGCCACGCCTGGACCAGATGGCCGCCGAGCGCAATCCGAACCGGCCGACGGCGTCTCCTTCGGCGGAGACGTCAGCACCGACACCGGCTCCCTCCGTGGAACAGCCAACACCAGCGCCTCAAGAAGCTTATGTCCCGCCGCCGGGCACGGTGAAGTTTGAGAACTCAAACGAAAAACTCGACAGTAAGCTAGCCGAGCACTATTTTGATTTCTCTTTTTACTATCCGGAGAACTGGAAACGCGTGCCGGGATCGTTAAATTTCGTAGAAGTCGATCGCGGCCTGCCACCGAATTTTACTCAGGAGAATTTCGCGGTGGGCTGGTACACCAGCACGGGAACGTTCATCGGCGATATGCCTAGCTATAAGCAAAAAGCGGAGCAATATAGCAACTCGCTTGCGAAGTCCATTCCGGAGTACAAAAAGGTCTCTGAGGGTCTCACAAAGATCAATTCCATGCAGGGTTATGAATTCCGGTGGGAAGGTTTTACAAAGGGCACTGAGCGTGGTGACCTGAAACTGTGGGGAAGAGTCGTGTTTCTGCCGACCGGAAACGAGGGAGACACGACGGGCGCAACCTTATACATGGTCACTACATCTCTTGCAGGAGAATTGTCCTCCGTCGCGGACGTTGGCTCACAGGGCCAGATGCCGGTGATTCTGGATTCGTTCAGGTTTGGCAAGAAGCAGTAACGCTGGTTATCTTCTCTGCGCAACCTCTGTGTCCTCTGCGTCTCTGCGGTGAATGTTCAACTATTGACCGTAGAGGCCAGAGGACACAGAGGTTACGCAGAGAGTAAAGTAGTACTCACAATGAAAGAAGTAAACAAACTCAAGTTTTGGACGCCGCTACGCGTGGCGTGCACTGTAATCTCACTCGGACTGCTCGCCGCGTTTGGTGTGTCGAGCTGTAATTCAAACGATCCGCCCGCGGTGACTAAAACGCCAACTCGCCCGAACGCTGCCTTGACCGCGTTGCCACGACCCGTTCTGGACGCTGAAAACAAAGCGACGAGCGGTGGTCCAATCAAGCTCGCGAACTACTCCGGAAAAGTTTTGCTGGTTAACTTGTGGGCGACGTGGTGTGGTCCATGTCGCATGGAAACCCCCGAGCTCGTCAAGCTTCACAAGGAGTTTCAGAGTCGTGGCGTCGAGATGATTGGACTCTCGACCGAAGATCCTGAATCTTCAGCCGAGAGCGTGAGCGACTTCATCCGTGAATACGAGGTCGACTACCAGATCGGCTGGGCCACGCGCGAGGTCGCAATAGCGCTGATGCAGGGACGTACTTCGATCCCGCAGAGCTTCGTGATTGCGCGTGACGGCCGCATCGTACGGCGTTTTATCGGGTTCAGACCTGACCTCACGCCGGGCCAGATCAAGGCCGCACTCGAAGAGGCGCTGGCCGAAAAAGGTTGATTATTCGTTACCGGGCTCGTCTTGTTGTCGTAATCCTTCCGCGACCTCTTCCTTAGCCTGGACTTCGAGTCTTTTCATCTCCGCTTCAGCACGTTGGTCTGCCTGATCCATCGGCGCCGGTTCGTCCAGCTCGTCCTGAGTTTTAATCTTGTTTTTATCGATACTCATTTAAGTTTCTCCCCACTGACCTTTTGATGGTTTAAAGCTAACAAGCGACCCGTTACAGAACGTTTACGATTCTGCTGCGAAATCCGCGTTTCCGTCTCGACAACGACATTCGCGCAGGAGTAGACTCAGGCCAGAAATGAGGTTGTTCTCGAACAAATTGTTGCGACTGCTGCTGGCTGTCAGCGTCTCTATCTGGATGGCCGGTGGTTGCCTCTTCGGTTGCGCTAACACCGCGATGGGCGCCGAGGTTGCGCAAAGCAGTGAGAACGTGGTCGAGACCGGCAATAGTTGTCATGCGAAGCGTTCGCACGATTGTTGTACCGCGGCGAAGCCGAAGGCAAAGAAGCGCATTGCAAACAATTTCAAACACCAGCTCGCGCGTGTGCCGAATTTCGTTCCGTCTCCGCGTGGGATGAGCGAGTGCCCGCTGATGGTGAACTCGACTGCCGTCGCTTCAAAAAACAGTTCACACGTTCCGGATCCCGGACGTGCCCCAGTCGCTACGCCACCGAGTTTTGAGAAACAGACTGAGCAAACGGAGAACACCCTCGTTGCTTCGTTCCTGCCGAATCGTGGTCCAACCCACCTTCGTTGTTGTGTCTTTCTGATCTAGAGATCTGCCTGCAGCTCACTTCAGGTGCGTGCTGGTGCGTCCAGCATGCGAAGCACTAATCTCTCTAGATACAGGAGAACTACAAGCATGACGCAAAGATGAAGCACGACAAAGATGCAAAGCATGATTGCTGTAACGTGAAGAACAAGGACAAGGACAAGAAGAAGGTCGCGTAAGACTTAGCCACGGATTACACGGATCTTAAAACCGATCAGCGCTGATCAGTAATAGATCCGTGTGATCCGTGGCCTCATATGCTATGAAATACTTAATCTTAATTGCATTCTTAATCACGCAGGCTACAACTGTCTACGCGCAACACGAAGGTCATCAAATGCCGCAACCCAGCCCTGCGGCGTCGCCGGACTCTACTGAAGATCACTCTGCTGTAGATCTGAGCCACATGGGGCGCATGGGCTCCGGCACCGCATGGCAGCCGGAATCGACTCCGATGTCGATGCAGCACAAGCAGTCGGGCGAGTGGGTGTTGATGTTTCATTACAACCTCGTCGCGGGCGTCAATCGCCAGGGTGGACCAAGAGGCGTGACGAAGTTTGAATCCCCAAACTGGTTCATGCCTGCGGCGATGCGACGCGTCGGCCGTGGCACACTCGAGCTGCGCGGCATGTTCAGTGCCGAGCCGTTTACGTTTCCGCCCGGCGGCTCACCGTTACTCTTTCAAACAGGTGAGACTTACAAAGGCGAGCCGCTGATCGATCGCCAGCATCCACACGATCTGTTCATGGAGCTGAGCGCGAACTATTCCGTGCCCGTCGGTGAACACGCGAGCTGGTTTGTGTATGCCGGATATCCGGGGGAGCCGGCGCTTGGGCCAAACGCATTCATGCATCGTGCGTCTGCGTCGGAGAACCCGTCGGCGCCGCTCTCACATCACTTGCAAGACTCGACGCATATCGCTTTCGGCGTGCTTACCACCGGGTTGACGTATCGCTGGTTCAAGCTAGAAGGCTCTATCTTCAACGGCCGCGAACCGGGCGAGAACCGTTACAACTTCGAAGCGCATCCGTGGAATTCACGCTCAATCAGGTTGTGGTTTGCGCCCAACAGTAACTGGTCCATGCAGGTGAGTCACGGGTTCCTGCGAAACCCCGAGGCGCTCGAGCCGGGCGACGTGCGTCGCACGACCGCGTCGATCAGTTACAACAAGCCTTTTGAGCGCGGCAACTGGGCGTCGAGTTTGATCTGGGGCCGCAACCACGAGAGCCACAGCGGCGAAATTTTTAACCTGAACGGGTATGTGGCAGAATCGACCGTGAAGTTTCTCGACCGGAACTATCTCTACACGCGCCTCGAATTGACGGACAAAAATTCGATACTGCGCGATGCTGATCGCCTCAGCCTCGGCATCACTGATCATCATCCGTCGTTTCGCATCGGCGCTTATACATTGGGCGGCGCGCGCGATATCTGGAACACGGAAAAGGTGTCGCTCGCGATCGGCAGCGACCTGACGTTCTATTCGAAGCCGTCGATTCTTGATCCGATTTACGGAGCGAATCCGATATCGTGGAAAGCGTTTGTAAGAATACGACCCGGTCAGATGAATATGAGCTCAATGCACGGAATGCACAAGGAGTAAGTTTTAATGAAGAAAAACTGGCTATTAATTGCAGGTATCGCACTACTAGTTCTCGCGGCGGTGTTGATGGTCAATTCGGCAAACAAGCCAACGCCGTCAACAACGACCTCCACGTCTAATTACACACCGGTGCAGACCCCAGTGCCGCAGCACGACCATTCAGCGAAGACCATGCCGGCGCATTTCGAGGTGCCGCCGAGCAAGTCGAGTCTTGGACCAACACTCGATCCGAACTCGTTTACCGGGATAACGCGCGATGCGTATCGCGCAGTGAAAGAGATACCGGTGACGATCGCGCAGTTGCCGTGTTACTGCCACTGCGATAAGGGCTTTGGACACAAGAGTCTCTACAGTTGCTTTGAAGACGATCACGCGTCTCACTGCGATGTTTGTACGCGGGAAGCGCTGCTGGCACTGAGACTCGAGAAGGAACAGAAGATGACACCGGCGCAGATACGCGACGCGATCGTGGCGCAGTACTCTCAATAAAACTTTAGCCACAGATTACACGGATTTATCCGCGGAGATCTTCGCGGATATCCGTGTTTATCCGTGGCTACTTCTTCTTGATCGCAGACACTTTCATCTGGCCTTTTTCGGCCAGGATTGTGAAGTCGATCTGATCGTTGACGGCGATGCCGTTTAAGAGGTTCGGGTCGGTCACGGGAAATTCCATCTGCATTGCGGGCATAAGGCCGTCGATGTCGCCATGATCGATCTCGATCGCGGGAGCTTTCGGATTCGTGTACAAAGCTTTTACAACCCCGATACCGTGATAGGTGTTTGTTTGCACGGCAGCGGCCGGGCCGCTTGGCGTCGGTGCTGACTGTTTGTTAGTTGGTGGAGCGCCGCAAGCGCTGAGCATGGTCAGCGCCCCACAGAAGATCGCTATTCGGCTCACTACTTCACCGGAGAGAGCCATATACTCCGCTTCTCCTTCTCTGTCGCAATGTAGGCCACGAATAATTTGTCGTTGGCAAATACACCGGCCGGCAACTCGGCGTTGGCGGCAACACTCGAGGCTGAGCCGGCACTGCCAATCGCACGCATCTTCGTCTCTGCCACATCCGAATTTTGCCACAAAGCGACAGAACCGTTGTCATGGACTGCGAGCGCCGGTGTACCGCGCACAGTCTCCTGCGATAACAGTTGCCGCGGCGAGAAGCTGTGCGCTTTGTCTTTCGACTCGGCAAAGTAAACTCCCGCTGCGCTACCTTCACCTGCCGCAAACCAGACGACCTTGAGATTGCCCGAAGCGTTGTCTACCGACAACGATGGACCAGACACCGGGCATCCCTGCAGCATCCAACGATCGTCACTGACGATCACGGGCGCTGAAAACTTCGTCCCACCATCAGTCGAGCTCGCGATGGCGATGTGACGATAACTTCCGGGCAGGACCTGTCTCCAGCCTGCATACAACGTCCCATCAGCAGAAACAGCCAGCGACGTCTTGCAACACGGGCATGCGTCGGAAGCGACCTTTTGGTTTTTCGAAAAAGTGCGGCCGCCGTCGGTGGATGTCGCGAGATACAGATCGCGGTTGCTCTCCATGTGATGGCCTTCAGCTTTCGTTGAAGGCTTCGGTGCGTGGACGTTACGCTCGTCGAGCCAGCCTGCGTAAATGCGTCCGTCTTTGGAGACCGCCAGCGAGTGCATGCCGTGCGGGCCCGGAGCCTTGTCGTCGTTTACTTTCACTTCACTGACAAAACTCTGACCGCGATCTGTGGACGCTGAAAGGTAGATGTCAGTTCCGTGGTTGTCGCCGCCCTCGACGCGCGCGGTCCAAAGGACATACACCGCGCCGTCCGAAGCAACCGCGACGGTTGGTTGATCGCCGCGCCATGCAGTCGCGAGGCCGGGCTGACGATTCACGCGCACGGGTGAGCCCTGCATCTCGGCTTTCTGGTTGAAGTGGGCGAGCATGACGTCCGCCTGCTTCGCGTTATGATTGACCCACGCGACGTAGAACGTTCCGTCGGGAGCAGTCGCGGTTGCCGGCTCAGCGGCGTCGATGCCCGCAGCGGAGATCTGGATCGGTTGTAGTGGAGTGGCGTCGCGAGGGGCGGCGATGTGATTGCAGCCCGCAAAAGCAAATAACGCGACACCGATGATTAGTAATTTAAGTAACGACATAACCTTGTTCAAAAACTCACCTTCATTCCAAACTGAAACTGCCGCGGATCGAACGCAGCCGTCGGGCGTCCAAAAGTCTGCAACGGCGTAGCGCCGGGACCAAAAATATTGTTTGGCACTCCGAAGTTCGCGCGATTCAGGACATTGAAACCTTCCGCCATTAACTGCAAGTCTACGCGTTCAGTAATCCTGAATCTTCGACTCAGACGCAAATCGAGCGACGCGAAGTCAAACCCGCGTCCCGTATTTCTTCCCACGCCGACAGGGCGGTCGTTGTTGTTTGTATCGAAGTTACGATCATTTCCGAGCAACACGTTGAAAGGCAGACGCGAAGCGTAAGTGAAGATGTAACCAAACTGAAAGCCTTGCAGCGCACGCCGAAGACCGCTGCTCTTCGCTTGCTGCGGCGCCTCGAGCGAACCACTAACAACGAGGCGGTGTCGCTGATCGTTGTCAGACAAGCCGCGATCATCTCGAATGTTGAAGCTATTCTGAACGCTCGAGAAGAAGAAGTTGCCGGCGTCATCGATCGCTTTCGAAAGCGTATACGAGACGCGAACGTTGGCCCAACGCGCTGCGCGCTTGTTGAATGAAACCACCATGCCGTCGTAGTAAGAGTTGCCGGAACTCTCAAAACGCGCGATGTTGCCCCAGTTCGGATCAGGACGACCCAGATTGGGAATGCCCGCGGACGCCGGCGCCGCCGGCACGTTCACATTTCGCGAAAGAATGACGTGGTTAGCGCGCAGATGCAGGTACCCGACAGACACGACAGCGTTGCCCGGCAGCTCGCGCTCTATCTGTAAGTTGGCCTGCTGGCTGTAACTGGTTTCAATGTTTGGATCGATGCGAGTGATGTTGGGTCTGATCTCAAGTGTCGTGGGCTGCGCGCTCAGCACATTCGGAAACACGGGAGCACCTGGCTGCGTGCGCGACGTAAACTGCACGACGACATATTTCGAGCCGTCGCGTTGTAACGCATTCGAAGTCGCACGCAGCGGAATGCGATCGTAATAAAGCCCGAAGCTGGCACGAACTACTGTTTTACGATCACCAGGTGCGTAGACGATTCCCAGTCGCGGTGCAACGTTATTGGTATCGGTCTGGATCGGATCCGGCAAAAACTGGACGTCGTAACGAAGCCCTGCATTAAGCGTCAGATCCGGTCGCACTCTCCACTCATCCTGCGCAAACACTCCGACATTCGGGTTTGACTGAAGCTGGCTGGGAGCACCGAACGCCTGCTGGAAAGTGAAGTAGTTGCCATTGAGGAAATTGCTGACCGAGCTAAAGGAATAGACACCCTGAAGCGCGCCGGGGAAGAGAATGTTGACGCGATTGTAAAGAAAATCTACGCCGCCTTTGAGCGAATGGTTGCCGCGCTGCGTGGAGACGTTATCGACAGCTTCGAACAGATTGATGTCACGCGCCAGCGGGGAGAACGTCGCCGTGCCGAAATTCGCAACGCCCGAAATGTTTACTGCCGGACCCGTTTCGTCGTTAACTGGCGCATCGAGGCGACTATTCGTGAACTGGAACCGAGCCTCATTGAATGTGCGGCTACTCATCGTCGTGACATTGCTGACTACGACCGTTTGATCGGTATCTGCCAAACCTGTTCCGCGACTGACTGCGTTGAGGCCACCAACATTACGCGAATTGAACGCTTCAATGTGATAAAGACTGTAGCGCGCGCTGAGTTGGTTCCGGTCGTTGATGCTGTGGTCGATGCGTGTGAAGAAGTTGGTCGTGTCGAAACTCGCGGGCACTACGCCCGTCTCGACGAGCTGTCCCGGATAATTCACAGCGCGTAAGCGATTGTTGATTACGCTGACTGCATTCGGCTGGATCGTCAAAACGGCGGAATAGTTTCGACGCGTCTGTTCAAAGTTGCTGAAGAAGAACGTACGGTCATGCCGGAGCGGTCCGCCGATCGTGCCGCCGTACTGCGCCTGCGTCAGCAGATCTTTCGTGGGTGCGAGTGGATTACGCGCGTCGAAACGCTGGTTCCGAAAGAACCCATACAAGCCGCCGCGCCAATCATTCGTGCCCGACTTCGTCAGAATGTTGACCACGCCGCCCGAAGCTCTGCCAAACTCCGCAATCCCGCCGGAAGTCACAACCTGAAACTGATCGATCACTTCCTGACTGTAATAAGTGCCGGTGAGATCGGCTGCGTCGTCGTTCGCTGAGACACCATCGACGATAAAACTGTTGTAGAGATTTCGCTGACCGGCGACCGAAATGCCCTGGCCGGGCACGGCGGAAGTCTCGGCAAAGCGCTGATTGCTCCCGGTGTTGGTTGGTGAAACTCCGGGAATCAAGAGGGCCAGATCGAGATAGTTGCGCCCGTTCAAAGGCAGCTCGTTGATCTCTCTCGGCTTAATCGTCTCCGTGATCTGTGTGCGGACTGTTTCGACGATCGGCACGTCCGTCCCGATGTTGACCTGGGCCGACACGCCTGCGACGTTCAACTTAACCGGGAGATCGAGAGCCTGGCCTACTAGAACGGTGAGTTGTTGCGTTATCGATTCAAAACCCTGCGCTTCGATCTTCAGGTCGTAAGGGCCAGTGCGCAGGTAAGGGAATCGATACCGTCCGTCGGCATCGCTGATGGTTGTGTGTTGTTGATTAGTCTCGAGGTGGGTGGCAGTCACCGTGACGCCACTCACGACAGCGCCGCTCGCGTCCTCGACTCGACCACTGAGTGTTCCGGAGGTGACGCTTTGCTGCGCTGCACCGAGACCCGCAAAAAGAAATATTAAGAGGGCAGCATAAAGGTAGATAGGTATTCGCATGGACTTCTCCGCCAGGTAGATGGAAACACGCCCGGACTCATTTCGAATCCAGCGGGTTATGCATCAAAAAATGAAAAAAGATTAGTTAGCGGAGATTGAGGGTGGGCCCCTCGGACTGGCTTGCTCCCGGTTTCCTTCAGACGAAAAGAGGAGCGCTGGCTCATCGTAAAGCGACTGTGTCGTTATTGACGAAGTTTGTTGCCGATTTGATTGGACAATGCTTCGTTCGCGCTTTTGCTGTCGAGTCGCGCTGGCTGCACAGGACGCGCAATCCATCTGACAGGGCTGACCCAACGACTTCGATTCAGCACTTGGAGATGAGGAGTTTGTTTCAGCCGTTTGGCCGTGTGAGTGTGGAGCTTCAGCAACGATGGTGATGCCATCGTTTTCCACCTCGGCGCCGTGCAGACCGCACATTGGCTCCGATGTCGGTGGACGGACCTTTTTGGCTGCGATTCCCGAATCGCAATGTCCTGCTTTGCCGGCGCAACACGGCATCGTGCTGGTTGTCAAAGAAGCATTCACGATGCGAAACGGTTCAGCGGCTACAAAAAGGCACAGGAAGAACAGAACACCAATCGAAAGTATTCTGCGCCGTATGTACTTCTTCGTAACCATTGCCGGTAAAACTACTGAGCCGGTTTCTTAACCAGTTTCATCTTGCACTTCGGACACGTGCCACTTTTCTTTGAGGTGACGTCCTCGTGCATGGGGCAGACATAATGGAATTTGGTTGGCTTGCGAGAGTGTGCCGAGGGTTCCTTCTGTACTGCGGTAACAGGCACAGAGTACAACGGGAAACCAATCAGAAGCAATGCCGCGAACAGCGGCACGATCAGGCGTTTTCGTAAGTGCATTTCCAACCCTGGGTTCCAGGCGGTCTCCTGCTCACGTCTCATCGCCATGAGCAGGAAGATCGCTTTGATAGTGCCCGCTGGTTCGGTAGGTGGTGGTGGTTCTTTATATGTTGTCAACCTTGACAGCGTCGAAGCTTGTTCGGGCGCCGTCAGCTTCTAAAGTGAGCTTAGTCCACACACACTTGCCTTTGCCGTTCCCTCCCGGAAAGTTCGGGAAGAGCGACCCGGCCGCTATGTGCTCGATGTACTCAACTTTGTTGTCGGTAGTTTTGTAAAGGCTCGTGTCAGTACAGAGCGTGCCCGTCCCGCCGGTGCTGTTTCCGCCAACTCTTTCTTGTTCTTGACTCATATCTGTTCTCCTTCAAGGATGGAAGTTTCATAACTTGCTTCCACTATTTCAGGAAGCGCTAGTGAATTTTGTTGCCGGCGCGCTGGTGGGTTGGATCTAGTAAATTAGAGCGACTCCCATCGCAGCGTCACCGCTTCTTCAGGACGATGCGCGATCACCATCAGCTTCACGAGCTGTAGGGTGCCGTTGTCTTTCTTGCCCGCAATCCTCACGAGATAAATGTGGCCCAGCTTGATCGGCGCCATTGCCTGTGGTCCGACCTCTAGAAGTTTAGATAGTTCCTGCAACGGCTGGAATTCCCGCTTGTCAAGGTCTTGCTTCAGGACCATCACTTTGTCGCCTTCGCGATGCAGGGAAGCGAAGGCGATTCCGCCTCCCTGTGCATCCTCAAAGCCATAGCGGTTACGAAGCTCGTCGCCAGTGCCGAGATCGACAATCGCCGCCAGGCGATCATTCTCGATGCCGCTCGCAAGACTGCCGCCATTCGCCAGAATGTAACTGAGATCGCTGCAACGATTACGCCAGTCATTATCAACAAACGCGAACCCTTCTTTCCCGTCGCTAAAACACATCGTACGGGCCAGCGGATCGTGGACATACATGGTGAAGATCCCACCACGTTTTTTGGGTTGGGTCGCGCGCTTCTCGTCCGGCGCAGTCGGAGTTTGTGCGCGCAGCACCTGATAGGAGCCGAACCCGATGAACACCATTACCGCGAGTAAGAGAATGCGTTTCATAATCCTGGTTTTCTGACTTTCAAATCTCAAACTCATATCCTCCCCTTTTTCGTCTGGTTGCGTCTCAGTTTGAATTACGCCGAAGGCGTTCGCTAATTTCAGCCCAGGGTTCGAGCCGCAGCGAGAACCCTGGGGAATAATTTCAAATTGCGCTTCAACCCTGAAAGGGTTGGCGACTGGTGAACCCTTTCAAGGTTCAAGTATTGCTGTTCTGATCCCAGGGTTGTCGCTGCGCTTCAACCCTGGGCTGAAATTAGCAAACGCCTTCGGCGTAATTTCAAACTGAGACAACTACCGGGAGACCCCCTTTGTTCACACTAGCGACTGGCCACGTGCGGCATCGGCACGAGTTCCTGAAACTTTTTGTCGTCAATATGTCGCGCCTCATTCCGCTGCCTGAGTTCCTTGAAGTAATAGAACGGAACATACGCGGAACCATACTTTTGGGAGATCCAGTCGTCCTTATGGACGTAATTGAGTGGATGCAGATCCACATCGTTCGCGCACTGGTTGAGCGATTCCGCAACCGCCCGAACGACCAGAATGTTATTGAGCCAGGTAGGATCGTCTAAAGTCTCTGTAGCGGTGGTGTACAGAAGCGCGCCTTCGCGGTCACGTCGTTCCCATTCCTTAATGACCTTCAACGCCCTCTCATATTGCCGGAAGTTGATTTCCAGACGCAGTGTGGTTTCCGAGTCGTTGCGTGCCTCTCGAAAGTATTTTTTGTATACATCTGGAGGAACGGTACCAAAGGCCCTTCCGTCCGTCCCCGGATAGACACCGAAGGCGTCGATTGTGGGAACCCCCCCGGCCAGTTTGATAACCATGGGAAACGCCGAGCCAGTCTTATCGTAGAACTCTCCGTTGCGTGCTGCGAGCACGATGAAATACCGGTCGGGGTCCACTCTCGTCCACCGCGTGGTGCCGACGCCGGGAATCGCGCAAGTGATCGAAGTATCATCATAGCTGACGAGCTTCATCGTCTTTTTGATGGCTCCGAATATCCGGTTCTTGCCGGATGCCGTAAACGAAACTGAGTCAGGTTGGCCGAGCTCATTGATCACCTCGTAATTAGCGACAGCGAGCTGCCGCGGTTCACCTTTCTCAGGAGCTGAAAGAACAGTGATGGCACCCTTGGAATCAAATCGATAAAGTATTGCTTCGGTGGGTGACAGCTGCGCTTTCCATGTCCCAACGAGATCAAATGAACAACTCTTTTGTTGGGCCACGGCCGCAGTTGAGCTCAAAAGCACAATAGCCAGTAGCGAGATTATGGCGGTTAGTTTCATGATGTATTCCTCGTCGAACCTGAAGTTGGGGCCAGGAATAGAAGCCACTGTGGGCAGCTTCTATTCCTGACGACCAGTGCGGCAACTCAGAAGCCCTGGCGATAACCGTACTTCTTGACGTCCTTATCGATCTGAGCCTGAAGTTTCTGAGCGTACACATCCCATTCTGCCGGTGTCTTATAAGGATCGGCCCAGGCGATGCGTTGCAGAATATTTGCCTGACTGGCAAACGCCCCGGCGTGACCCCAATAGTTGGTGGCATCGTTGACAATACGGAATGTGCCGGAGTGCATAGCGAAATCGCTGTCGACCCCGATATGGCCCATATTAAAGAGCCGGAAGCGGATCGTCTCGATGTCGTAAGCATCTCCGGTCAGGAAATACCAGCCAGGCAGATCAGCCCCGCGCGTCTGAGCATAGTGCTTCAACGCGGCCGGCGAGTCGTCCTGTGGTTTTACCGAGATTGAGTAAAAGAAGAGGTCCTTACCCATGCGATCTTTCAGGTCACGATAAGTTCGTTTCAGAACTGTCGTCACCAGAGGGCAAGCGCCGTGACACTCTGCGTACATCAAATTGATCACGCATTGCTTGCCTTTGATCAGATCGTCATAGAACTTCACCTCTTTGTTGTCTTGTGTTCGCAGCACCGCATTGGTGAACTTCGCAGCTCCCTGCGAATACGGAGATGGCTTGAACACTCTGCTCAACATTGATCTTCTATCCATTACGACACCTCCTCATTCCGGAGCTTGGCTTCGAACTCCTTACGACTCTGGACAATCAAGGCGTCGCATGCTGCCTTGGCTGCCGCGTCAGGCACGATTTCCCAATGCACCATCATGAACGCATCTTCGTGGCCCATGTTGTGACAGTGGATCAGGTATCTGCCGATATAGTCTCGGAAGTTCATCCTGATCAGTGCGGCCTCGCCCGGTTCGACCTTGGTTACGTCTTTCCTTCCCCTCGATAGCGGAGTCACCGGAACTTCCTGGAATACACCGGCGATGATCGCAAATCGCTTCAGGATACGAAATTCCTCGAAGTGAATATGCACGGGGTGCGCCCAGTTGGTAGGTCCGTCTGCGTTAGGAGTGTTGTTGTTGATCAGCCACTCTTCACAGGTGCCTTTGAGAATGCAATGCTGCGGCACATTGGGGTCGAAGACACGATTGTTGATCCTGAACAACCGTGGGACCGAGCCGGCCGGATCGCGCGTAAAGTTCCATGTGAACGTGGTGTCCGGCTCACAGATCGGTGGGAACGTGCAGAGGGTCTCCGGAATCGGCGGTGTATCGTTCGGGAACCAGGTCTCTCGGTTTACCACGTCAAATCGCAATATGACGTTGCCGATGTCGATGTTTGTCAGCGTGAAATCCGCCGGCGGCGTGTTTGGAGCAGTGCCGACGTTGTTGACACTCATGATCCTATTTTCCGTGAGATACACCTTATCGCCCGGGTTGTAGTTGGTGAAGTCGATGATCACGTCGTAACGCTCGGCGACGTTCACTCGAAGTGCGCCCGGAACTACAATCGTGGTTCCCACGATGGAGTTGCTGTTGCCTGCATTTGCGGGGGTGGCATCGACTGGAACCGGATGCTCGAGGAAATTGGCATCAGTGGCGACCACCGTCATCGTGTCCTGGTTGCCCGTCGGGCCGAAGAGCCTGAGGTCCCATTGAGCCGTTGTCGGTCCGGTAGAGAGAATGCGGAACCGGTACTTTCTTCTCCTGACCGTCAGCCTCGGCTGAATCTTGCCGTTGACGATCCACTTGTCACCACCGGCGGCGTTGACCATTTCAGTTCGGCCGTTAGTAGTGGCGCAGAACCTCTTCTCGGTAAGGATCAAAGGAAAGTCAGTGACGCCGTAGTATCCCGGCAGTTGTAGAGATCCTGCGCTTGGGTGCTCATGGCCCGGATCCGTCGGATCATAAACGATGAACATGCCGTTCAGGCCCAGGACGTTGTTGTTGAGGGTCTTCTCTGCACGGTGATCGTGGTACCAGAAAGTGCCCATCTTTTCCCGTGTATCGCCGTTGCCGCCAAACGTATCGAGTCCGGCGTAGCAATTCGGGTAGAGATTGTCTTTCCAACGGCCGCTCGGGAAGAAGTCGCCCGCAAAACCGTCGCTTTCAGAACCATGGTGCCCGTTGTGCAAGTGGATCGTAATTTCCGGGTGGCCGAACGTGTTGTCGCCGCTCGGTGGCGTGCTGTTCCGGAAACGCACGATGGTGGGTTTGCCATATCTATTCAGGACCGTTGGGCCCGGATAGACACCATTGAACCCCCAAATATATGTGTCGCCGTAATTTGAGTGGAACCGGTGCAGGCCGGGCCTGGCTTCCAATTCTGTCGTTACGTGAGCCGGAGTGAACTGAGCCCAGCGCTGATGATTCGCTCGGGGCCATTCACCCGCACCTGTATTGGCTACCTCCTGGGGCTGCGGGCTCAGTGGATGGTCTATCGCCGGAAACGGAACCGGTAATTCATCCACAAAGGGTACGTGTGCTGGACTCCGATTATTAGGGGCGGCGAGGCATTGAGTCGCGGGCGGGTCAACTGCAAACGCCTGTGCCTTTCGAGGGGTTAAGATGTTTGGGGCCAATACGGTCGCGGCCCCGGCTGCTGCTCCTATCTTGAGCACATTTCTTCTACTGATAGTGCCCTTATTTTCTTTTCCAACTCCCTGCCGGTTTCTGCCTTTCGTTTTAGGCATAGTATCTCCTTTCAGCCGTTTGGGTTTGGCCTCAAAGCTAAAATCCCTTGCTGGTGGTTTTGACCTTTACTCGAAGAGTGTAGCTATGCAGCTCTGGAATCCTGATCTAACTTCCCGACAAAGGCGATCAGTTTGAAAGGCGAGAGCTTTGCTGAATCAGTTGAGTAATGTCAGTTGATTTCGACGAACTTACAAACAGTCAAGAAAATTTCAGTTGTGCGCGGTTGCTGAATCGAGCGAAAGATTACGCTCTCATTTTTCGCAGGACAACTATTTATCCTTGGCGTATTTTGTCGTTCATTAGCGAATCTTGCTCTGGGTTGAAATTAAATTTCAGAAAGGTTGGGCCATGGTCTAAGTGAGATATGAAAACACATATATGAAGAGATGGACCGTGGGCAAAACAGTGTGCTTTGCGATTTGGACCAGGTGCTCGCGAACACTCGTTGGTTGAGTGCTCTTGCCGTTGGTTGGGCCATGACCATTGCCGTTACCGTTATGTGGGTCGGGTGCGGCCTTATTCTTGAATTGCGATCGGTAAAGGGCAGGTGAGAATCCGTAAGTTGATTTGAAGTCACGCACGAAGTGACTCTCGTCATTCAAGCCGACCTGGAATGCGATCTCTTTCACGCTGAGAAAGCTCGACTCCAGCAGATCCTTCGCACGCTCCATTCGCAACAGTCTCAAATAGCGAATCGGAGGCATGCCGACGTCTGACTTAAAGATATGACAGAGACGCCATACGGAAAGGTTTACGGATTGAGCGAACTCGCCGAGAGATAACTCCCCACGAACGTCCGCTCGCATCATCGCGATGATTTTTTCGACTCTTTTATCCAAGAATCCACCTGGGGAGATGTCTTTGAAATTCCGACACTCTTAGACCATTGCCGGCGAGCCGCACTCGACAGCATACAGCTACACTTGAACAGCCAGTGAGGTGATATATCGGGCTCTGGGCGGAATTACCTTGTGGCAAAACTGAGTCGGGCAAAGCAAGTGATCGCAGTTGAGGTGCGATACCTTCGCGACATCTGGGAGAGTGTCAGTTCGAAGGTGCGACTTTTTACTACAAGTCACAAAATCCTGTCAATGGCGACACAGAATTGCAATGAGTTTGAAAGACTCGTTTACATTGCTAAGCCGAGTAGGTGCGTACTCGGCATGGCTTACACATCACAAGAGACACAAGTAGCAAAATAATTACTGTGCTTATTGTGCCTCTGCGTGGCCCAACTAGACTGACGAGGTAGTAGTACTTAAGTGCGGCGCAATGTATTATTCCTCTCAGGCGAAAGTTAAAAAAAGTGCGGTAAAATCCGCACCATCCCTGTTAATCATTTTTCGGAGGTTTATGTTGTCGTCAGCTCGTCTTTATTGCGCAGCAGTTCTCATTGCTCTCCTTATCTTTTCAGCGGTCATAACATCTGCTCAGAAATCGCGAACTGAGGACGCGGCGCGTCATTCAAGCGACGCCGCAAAGACTTTCACGGAGATCATGAACGTCAAAGACAAAGCGATTCCGAAAGAGCTACTCGACACGGCGGAGGCGATCGCAGTTTTTCCGGGCGTGATCAAGGCGGCGTTTGTTATCGGTGGTCGTGGAGGTCAGGGCGTGATCAGTCGCCGCGTGAAAGGCGGTTGGAGTGCGCCGGCGTTCTTCAATCTTGGTGGCGGAAGTTTTGGTGCACAAATCGGCGCGCAGAAAACCGACTACGTGCTGCTCATCATGAACCCGAGCGGCCTCGATGGTTTGTTGAAAGACAAGTTTGAGCTCGGTGGTGAGGTTGGTATCGCTGCTGGTCCAGTCGGCCGCGAGGCTGCTGCGTCCACGAACCCTCGGCTCGATGCGGGCATTCTATCTTACTCGCGCAGTAAAGGTGTGTTCATCGGCGCCGCGTTGAAGGGCGCCGTGATCAGTCCGGACAACGATCTGAACGAAGCGATCTATCATAAGAAGGCAGACGAGCTGTTGAAAGGACCAGCCATGGCATTTGGCCAGATGCCGGCGTCAGTGCGCATTTTCCCGCGTACACTCGTGCGTTATTCCATTCGATAAAAATTGATCACGTCAAACTCTTGACGCTTTCAACTATGCGACCTAGAATGCTTTGTCACCCTTAGCGACGGTCGTTCTCTCAACCTACAAGCGGGCAACGTGATCGGGATTTCAGCAGATTCAAATGCTCCCACGAACGCAGCGACAAAAAGAAATTCTCGATTACATCACCCGTTTTCAGGAACGTCACGGTTACATTCCTTCTTACGCACAGATCGCGCGCCAGTTTGGAGTGAAGTCGCGAGCTACGATAGCGAAGCATATTGCGGCGCTCGAGCGGCGTGGTCTGTTGGTGCGTGAACACGAAGACGGATCTTTTGCTCTTAACGTCAAAGTGGAAGACAAGAGCAGCGACTCGCTGTGCGAAGTTAAGTTGCTTGGCAGGATCGCAGCGGGTGCACCACTCGAAGTCGTCGATTACGAAGAACGGATTCCGGTGCCGCGTTTCCTGCTTGGACGTGTGAAGCCGGATCGTGTTTACGCGTTGCGGGTGAAAGGCGATTCGATGATCGACGAGCACATCTGCGACGGCGACATCGCGTTGATCGAGAACCGCACTGACGCGCGCGATGGTGAGATCGTTGTTGCGTTGTTGATCGAAGAGAACCAGGCAACCTTGAAGAGACTTTACCGGCGTGGCATGAACATCGAGCTTCAGCCCGCGAATTCTCAGCTCCAGCCACTGACAGTCCCCGCCAGCCAGGTGCGCGTCCAGGGCATCTTCCGTGGTCTTCTGCGACCCAGCAATTAATTTTTGTGATTTTTGTGCCTTTTGTGGCTAAAAACCTCTTAGTGGCGTGCTTCGCTGCAGCCAGTTATCTTCCGGGTAGTTCACACCCGCTCCGATGAGATGAAGCGTGTAGGCATGTCTCGATCGCGTGGATCTGTTTTCGAAGCTGCGATGCGGCAGCAGTCCGTGCAGCAGTATCAAGCTTCCTTTCGACACTTCAAGCGGCACCAGTTGATCTTCCGGCCACGGCTCAGCATCGAAGATCGCAAACTTCATTTTATTTTCCGGTGCACGCACCCAACGCGACTTGAGTCCGTGTAGATGTCCGCCAGGTATGGCCCACAGGCACCCGTTCTCTACGGTCGCAGCCTCGAGTGCAAACCATAAGCCAACAATGTCGATCGGTTCAGTGTAGAGAAACGTGCTGTCCTGGTGGCACGTCACCTCGCCACCGATGTTCGGCTGCTTGAAGATGTACATCGACTGCAGGAGGAGTGAGTCTTCGAAACCGATCTTCTGTGCGAGTTGTTTTAGCTTGTCGCTGCGAGAGAAACGCTCGAACACCGGATCGAGATCGTGTAGCGCGTGGCCGATCTTATTGATCGATTTTTCTTTTTGATACTTCAGCGTGCCGTCAGTGTTGAAGGCATTCTCTTCGAAGAAGAAACGGATCTTGTCTCCGGACGTGAGGAAGTATTCATCTGTGAGCCGGTTCTGCTCGTGCGTGGAGAAGATCGAGACCACGTCCGCGGGATCGAATTCCTGGACCAGTTCCTCCGCCCTTGCTCTTAACTCGTCACACTCACTCTCACTCGCAAAGCCCTCGAGCACGAGATAACCACGATCCTTGTAATCCTCCAGTTCGTGCTCAGATATCATCGTGCGAGTTATTGCGTTTGACCGGTAACGGCGAACGCTACCTTTTTATACAGATCGTCAAAATCACGCTCGGCCTGTTCGCCGGTAAGAGACGCGTTAACACCGCCTCCGAGCTGTGGTTGTTCCTTTTGGAGCCACTTGCTGGTCCACAGAGTTACTTGCAAGTCCTGCAACGTGCCGTACTGACCTTCGAAAACGACCTTTTCTGTTTCATTGGCGACGGAAGTTGATACAGTTCGGTTGGACGTCGTCACGGACACTTCGTGAAAACCCTGCCGCAACAACTCCTGCTTGTAGTCGTTGATGCGCTTATTCGCAGCATCGAGCTCAGCCTGTGTGGTGACACTGTAAGTCATCGTCGAGCCTTTAGACGAATGCGCGACGCTACTGTTTGCTTGCGAACAACTAACTGCGAGCAGGGCGAAGAGCGTGAGTGCGAGCGATTTTTTCATGGTCGGCTCCAGGACTGAGTAAGTGAGAACGGCGGGTTTATACCATCAATGACGGCTCACGCTCAAGGAAGAGCGGGAGTTACAAAAGCAGGGGCGTTACTTGGTCCCTCACCAAGGCCACCAACGCCCCCGGCCCCACACTCTGGGCGAGGTGTGAGGCAGACTGAATCTTGGAGGAGTTTATATTTTGGGCGTTGTGGGGCTCGCAACATCATGCGGCGAGGATGCGATTGAAATTCTTACCAGTCCATTTGTAAGGGCGTTTTGAACACACTTCTACCGTCCTGCCAAACAAGGGCAGTTTCTAATTCAGCTAGTTAGACAAATCCCTTAAGGGACGATACTGATAAGCGTCAGAATTATCGTTAATACACTACTTGTCGCTTCAGGCTCCGTCCCCCCCGTACTAGGGACCTCCCCAGTTGCTGCCGTACCGGTGGGATAAATCTCCCCAGTCACCGTTACCGGGTCTGATGGCGGCGTAGCTGCGCGCGTCGTATGAATTTCACCAGCACGAGCCCCTCCCGAAAGTACGCACCCGAGAAAAACTGCCAATGCCAATCGTCTCATTTGTCTGTTTCTCCTTTGAGGTTTGAGGAAATGCCAGTCCACTGGCAAGAAAACAGCCTAGTGTAAATACATATAAGACTATTGACACGTAAATACATATAGGGCTATTGAAACTACGTCGCGCGGTGACTTATCTCCGGCGCTGGCAAAGCAAGACTTCTTTACACTCACGGCAAAGGCTTAACTTTCGTGAAGATAGCCTCACCTCAGTTGGACACCGCGCACCTGAATGCGAACGACGAAGCTCTGCTCAGGTGCAAGACTGCCTTAGAACAAAAAGACAGAGGCGATTACGCGGGCGCGCAGGAAACAATGCGGCCGTTGTGGAAGCGTGTAGGAGAACGGCCTAAAACAACCGGACTGGATCCCGCCGTAGCTGCTGAAGTCTCGTTATGTGTAGGTATTCTGACGAGCTGGATCGGAAGTAAGAATCAGATTAGCGACGCACAGGAACTCGCCAAGAACCTCATAACTCGGAGCTTGACTTACTTCGAATCAAGCCGAGATATGACCAAAGTTGCGGTCGCTCAATCAGAGATTGCTTACTGTTACTACCGGGAAGGCACACTGAATGAGGCGCGATCATGGTTGCACGACGCATTGAACAGGCTCACGTTTGAGGGGGCGGCGCGGGCGCGGGCGTTACTAAAACTAACGACTGTGGAATGTTCAGCCGGACGATTTCACGAAGCGTTAGATTTGCTCAACAAAAACGAGGCGTTATTTCGAAAAATCACGAACCACACGATAAAAGGTGGATATCACCACGAGCTTGCGATTATTCTCCGTAACCTCGCCACGACAGAAAACAGACCGGAATACTTCCGCCGTGCAATCAACGAATATAAGGAGGCGGAGACTCAGTTTAGACTGGCCCATAACCCAATCTTCAGAGCAGATTTAATTGCTAATGTCGGCTATCTACTTTACAAATTATCGCGCTATAAAGAGGCGCACAAGTATCTTAACGAAGCCAGACGCCTAACTGTCAGATTCAAAAACAAAGCGTCCACAGCACAAATCGATGACAGCTTGGCGCAGTTGTTAATTGCGGAAGGACAACTCACTGAAGCGGAACGCATTGCGCGTCGAGCCGTCTCTGCTTTACGGAAAGGCGGGCATTTCTGCATGATGGCGGAAGCTCTGATAACGCACGGAGTGGCCCTCGCGCGTTTACACCGCACGGCGCAGGCGCGTCTGATCTTTCGACAAGCCATTGAAGCTGCCCATCAAGTGAATGCATTGAACATTGCCGGATTGGCAGCACTGTCGTTGATAGAGGAAATCCACGAGTTATCCCCTGAGATATTACAGGCCGGTTATCGCCAGGCACGCGAATGGCTCGCAAAGTCTCAAAGCCCGGACATAAAGCTAAGACTTGCTGACGTCGCCGGCCGTGTTGTTGCCAGCATCCAAACTGAACTGAGCACCGACGAAGCAACAGAAATTCTATTGAATGAACCAGGCGGACTGCGCGCACAGTTGGAAAAACACGAAGGTGTCGTAATCAAGCGGGCTCTGGCCGAAGTCAACGGGCGCGTAACTCACGCCGCCTCCCTCCTCGACATGCGCTATCAATCCCTCGCCTACATCATCGAACGCCGCCACCCTGACCTCCTGAAAAAACGCACCCCTGTTAAACGCCGGCAACGACGGCGATCGAAGTGAGAAATGAGGTTGACTAGACAGCGGATTCAGATTGAGTATAGCTCCTGAAATCAGGAGTATCTTTACATGACACACCACACGAGGCGGCGCGCCATTCGTGGAATCGCCTTTCCACTGATCGTTGTTATAGCTGCAATCATTATCATTCCCGCAAAAACCCAGGAACAAAGGCACGCGAGAAAGACTCGGCCCTTCGATGAGAATCGATTTCCAATAGCTGATTACACAGCACCTGAGCCGTCCGATCCATCGGAGCGCTCCAAACGGCAGGACCGGGGAAAAAAATATGACAAGTCACACTGGAATATTTATCCAGAGACCCAGTCCAGCATGGCGAGCACACATCCTCTCGATCCGAATCTGCCAGCTCTACCCTTCGCCGAGAGCACCGCTGTAATAGTGGGTCAAATTACGGACACGAAGGCTTATGTTTCCAATGATAAAACTGGTGTCTATTCCGTTTTTACCATTCAAATCGATCAAGTACTCAAAAACTCATCGCAACTCTCAGCCTTGGCCGGAACCTCGATTGAAGTGGAACGAGATGGCGGGCGAGTGAGATTTCCGAACGGCCGGACGCTTATTTACTTAGCCGCCAACATGCCGCAAGTTGGTTTACGTTACGTTCTCTTTTTGACTAACGGCCAGGGTGAAAAGGATTTAACGATTTTAACTGGCTATGAACTGCGCGAAGGGAAAGTCTTTCCATTGGATGACTTGCCTAACCTACGTATTTACGAAAACGCGGATGAAACTACCTTTCTAAATGAGCTTCGTGCTAAAGCTCCCAATCTTTAACAGTCGTTGATATGAAAGATGGGAAAGTCTCACTCCTCGTTCCTTTCAATTGCAGTAGCAATGCTGATGGTATCGACCGGAGTACCTCTGTAGCGGAAGAAGTGCCCTGTACCGTTCCTTCACCTTTAGCAAGAACCAATGGCGCTGCGTGGCCTCGGGGTACAAGTGTTACAGTCATAATAACCCCAACGGATTTTCCAGCTAACGACGAACGGAGCGCCATTGAGGCCGGGTTTACTGCCTGGGAGAATGCCAATCCAAATTCGGGCATTACGTTCAGTTTTACTACTGGAACCCAACCAGCCGCGGGTTCACAAATTAATACTCACTATGTTCATCGTGGCACAACCACTTCCGGTGCCGACACCAATGTTGGTTTTAGCGGAACAACTAGTACCTCAGGAAATACAACACAGTCTGCAGTGACCATTATAGACTCGAGCATCACTTGCCTTTCAACTATTACCAACGTCATGGTCCATGAAATTGGACACACGTTTGGTTTGGACGATTGCATAGAGTGTGCACAAGGCAGCAGCATTATGGGTACTTACCGCAATGATTGTTTATGCGCGGCTTATGCTTGCGACCAGAATGCCCCATTCAACGGAATTAGGTGGGGATGTCCTCCACTTGAAGCACCGAGGCTTTGCGAAGTGGAGGCTGTTGCTGATCGTGCAAGCTATCCACCGCTGCCGACTCCGACACCTGTACCGAGCCCCTCACCTACACCTTGTGCTGGAGAAAACAACTCTTGCACATTCACAACTGACTGCTGTCCAGGACTGACCTGCGGTGACATAACAAGCAGGTGTATTCCCTGCGACCTTGACCCTCATGGATTAAAGGGCGGATGCGTCTCGGAGGCCTGTGCGAACTGTTACGCGCAAGGCGGGACCTACTGTGACCCTGACACCAATAGCTGCTGGACGCCTATCTTGATTGACGTCAAAGGCAATGGATTCAAGATGACTGGTGACCGACGGTGTGCGCTTCGATGGGTTTGGTAACGGCGTAAGAATCCAGACCGCTTGGACGTTGAAAGATTCGGATGACGCTTGGCTAGTACTGGATCGCAACGGCAATGGCTTAATTGATGACGGAACCGAGTTATTTAGTAGCGCTGCCCCGCAGCCAGCACTTCCGTTTCCTGAGTTGAAGAACGGCTTCAACGCTCTGGCACAGTTCGACAAGTTGGAGAATGGTGGGAACGCCGATGGCATGATTGATAAGAACGATTATGTTTTCTCGTTACTTCGGCTCTGGCAGGATACGACACTCCAGATCGGGCTGCGTTATGAATACATGAGCCCGCTCGTGGACATTCGCTATCCAAACACGAATCTCGTTTTTCAGGACGGCCGTCCGTTTGTATTTATTGGTGGGCAGCAGGGATTTCCCGAAGGATTGAACGAGTCGAACAAGCTGAGATTCGCGCCGCGCGTAGGCATTTCTCATGACCTGCACAAGCACGGCCTCGTGTTGCACGCAGCGTTTGGCATCTTCTTCACGCCTGTCGATATGAACACGTGGTGTAATCAACGTCACAACGTGCCATTCGTCTGTCCGGAAACTCAACAGAGCGACAACTTCACTCCGGCCGCGGGGATTGTTGCCAATCACTTCAACTTTGGACCAGCGGTACTTGGCGCCACCACGGTTAGCTTTGCTGCTTTCGAGCTCAACGCGCCGCCGCAGTACATCGAGCAGTGGAGCGGCTCGGTTGAAAAGAGTCTGGGTGCGGAAACGACGCTTGAGCTCGGTTACCTTGGATCTCATGGTCTGCACTTGCAGCGTTCGCATCTCATCAATAATGCGCCGGCTGGTCCAGGCGCGATTGGACCACGCCGCCCATTCACCACGCTGAGCTTCCTTCCGGGTATGGTTTTGCCGGACAACATCGCTATTGCAAACACGACTTTTCCGGTGAGTAGTATCAATCTACTCGAGAACTCGGCGCAGAGTTGGTACAACGCGGGCTACGTGAACGTGCGTCGCCGGTTTACCAGAGGTTTGACTTTCCTTGCGAACTACACGTTCTCGAAGAACCTCAGCGATGCTCCTGACTTTCGTTCACCGATGTTTGAATCGGCTGTGCCTCAGAACAGCTTCGATCTTAGTCGCGAGAAAGGACTCGCCTGCGATCTGCGACACCGCTTCGCATTCAGTGCGGTCTACAGTCTGCCATCGTTACAGAAGAGCGGTCTCGTTAATACGATTATAAAGGATTGGCGTCTGTCGGCGATTTACCAGGCGCAATCGGGATTCCCATTTACGATTTCAGTCTTTGGCGATACTGCGAATGCAGGCACGTTGCTTGGTGAAAATCCGATTCGTGCAAACTACACGGGCCAGCAGGTATTTGACGCGAACAGTCGCACAGCAGACAGGTGGTTCAACACGGCGGCGTTCAGTACCCCTGCGGCGTTTACGTTTGGCAACGTCGGCCGCAACACCGTCCACGGCCCCGGACGGCAGACGCTTGACCTCGCTTTACAACGGGAATTCGCGATGACTGAAACCGTGAAGCTGCAGCTCCGCGCCGAGGCCTTCAACGCCCTGAATCACACGAACCTGGGAGCACCAAACCGGTTCGTGAATACACCTCAGTTCGGCACGATCACGGAAGTCGCGACGCCGGGTCGTGAGATACAACTCGGCGTGCGCGTGTCGTTCTAACTCTGCGTTGATCAAAACTGAACACATCTCGTTAACACAACGACAGCGAGTGCGGGCTTTCCGCCTCCGAGTGGTGTATTCAAGGGGTGCTGTTTTGTTAGCGTGGCTTCCACGTAGTACGCATTGTGAGAAAAATCGAACGCGATTCGATCCGTCGCGACGCTATTCGCTTGAAAGTTTGGTTGTGAAGGAAACGAATTACTGTCGAAGGTTAAAAGAGTTGTGGTGTTCCCGCTTTCGAGGTTGAGCTGCACCAGGCGCAGCAGTACGCGCGCGCGGTTACCGTCATCCTTGAACCGAGCGACCATGCAGGTTCTGCCGGAGGGAAAGAAGAGTCCGTCGGCGGCAGTAACGTTGTAACGGACGACGGCCTGCAGAGTTTGCAACGGGAGCGCCAGACGGCCTGGCGATACCAATTGTGTTCCCGGCGTTTCAGGAAAAGACACAATTCCATTTGAGTAGACGATCTTGTTTAGATCGACTTTGTCGGCGGTGCCGGTCGAGCCGGCTGTTGACCATGACTTGGCATCCGCCGTTTGTGCAAAAGTGGTGCTGGCTGAGGTGACAAGGACCAGCAGAATAAGCAAAGAGCTGAGGACATTTATCTTCATCATTTCTCTCCGATTCGGGTTTTGCTTCCTATTCGACTTATATGACGGCGAGTGAGGTTTTTGTTTCGGTTGCAGGATCTAAGGAGAGAAGATTCTTGATGATTGGAATCTCGTTGGCGCACTATAGGCACACATACACACAAAAGGCGGCGCAATGGCCGCCTTCATTATTGCGCTGGATTGTTGTACAAACTGAGAGTTGTTTGGAGCCGGCTGCCGGAATTGAACCGGCGACCTTCTAATTACGAATCAGACGCTCTACCAACTGAGCTAAGCCGGCTAAGGCGTGAATTGCTGATGCCAGAAGGCAGTTGCACTATACGAATGCCGTGTTTGCAGTGTCAAGCGGGATAGATCGAACACACAGGAGGGAACATAATGCCGAAGGATGCGACTAAGAATGTAGATCGATACAAAATTCGTGGCGGACAACTCAATGAGTTTGAATACACCGAGAACCAGAAAGCACTCGCAGGTAAAAAGCCGAAAGGCGGAGCGAGGCTGATCCCCGGAACGCCGCCTGAAGAAACAGGCGAAGGTTTGCAACCAGCGGTGAAAGCAACCGCCGGAAAAGGCACAAAGAGTACAACGAAGAAAGCCGCAAAGAAGGCAAACTCCGGCTCGACTAAAGGCGCGACGGCGAAGAAACTCGCGGCGCGCAAAGCGGCAACGAAGAAGAAGTAAAATTAATCCTATGTTCCCCCGATTTCGATTGCTCTTAGTAGCGCTGTTGCTTTTAGCAATAGCGCCACCGACGTTAGCTCAGAAGAAACTTCCCTCGGCCGAGAAGATCGTCGACAACTACCTGAAAGCGATCGGTGGGAAGAAGTCTGCCAGCGCGCTCAAGGATGCGACTTACGAATGGATCATTCAGTTCAACAATCAACCATTCGGCACCGCGCGCCTTCAACGAAAGGCTGCGTCTGAACGTTGGGAACTCACCTTCGGCAACGGTCAAATCATCTCCGCCACCAACTCGCGTTCCGCGTGGGAACTTGGGCTTGATGGCAAGCTGCGCACGTTGACTGGTCCAGAGAGCGCCGCGGCCAAGCTGCGCGCTACACTCGACTCGTCTCGCCTCGTCGATTTCAAGAAGTCGAACGTGCTCGCACGCGTTGTGTCGCTCGCCGATCTCGGCTCAGAGCCGGCGTACATCGTCGAGTTCTCAACGCGCAGCGGCGCGCGATTCCACTATTACTTCAGTGTGAAGACTGCGCTGCTCACGAAGATCACCGGCGACGTGAGAAAGACGCGAGTTCAGTTCGACGATTACAAGCCGGAACACGGCATCCTCGAACCGCATCGCGTTCGCATGAACCTCGATGGCTCCGGTGAGCTGACGCTGCTGTTGCAGAGTATTAAGTACGACACCGGCATCGACGATCGCGTTTTCGATCCACCAGCAGCGACCGAGAACCTTGACGTCACAAAATTGCTGCGCGAAGTCGAGGCAAACCAGGACGAGCTCGAGAACCGCGTCGCCGAGTACGCGTTCAAGCAAACTGAAATCGATCGCGAGATCAACAGCAAAGGTGAGCTGAAGAAAGAGACGACAAAGGTTTACGAAGTCTATCCACTGCCGAATCGCGAAGCAGTGCAGAAGCTGATCAGCGAGAACGGTGTGCCGCTGTCGCCGGAACGCGCGGCAAAGGAAGACAAGCGCGTGCAGGAGGAATTTGAGAAAGCTGAACGTGACAAAGACAAAGACGAGCAGAAGGCAGCGCACCGCCGAGCCGAGCGGGAGAAGAAGAAAGAGGAAGGCACTGAGATCTCGCCGTTCTTGAAGGCGTGCGAGTTTGTCTCGCCGCGTCGTGAGAACCTCGATGGCCGCGAGGCGATCGTTTTTGATTTCCGGCCGCGAAATGGATTCAAGCCAAAGACGCGCGAGGAGAGTTTGATTGCGAAGCTGATAGGAGTTGTGTGGATCGATCCGGTCGATAAGCAGGTGATCAGGTTAGAGGCGCGGCTCGCGGAAGGGTTCAAGATGGCGGGCGGGTTGCTCGTGTCGCTCAAACCTGGAGCGGCGTTGGTTATGGAACAGACGCGGATGGCGCAGGGTGTCTGGTTGCCGAAGTTTGCGCAGGTGAATCTGTCGATGAAGGTTTTGTTATTCGGTGGTGGTGATTACAACAAGACGATCGAGTGGAGTGACTACAGACATTTCGCGGGTGATGTGAAGGACTATAAGATCGATACTCCAAAACCTTAACCACAGATAACACGGATGAAGACGGATTACATAAATGTGATTGGTGGCGGCCTTGCTGGAGTAGAGGCGGCGTGGCAGGCCGCGCGGCTGGGCATGGAGGTGAAGCTCTACGAGATGCGGCCGGTGAGACAGACGCCCGCGCATCGCACTGACAAGCTTGCAGAGGTTGTCTGTTCGAATTCACTAAAGTCTGATGAGCCGGGCACGGCGTCCTATTTATTAAAGGAGGAACTGCGACAGGGCGGTTCGCTCGTCATGGATGTCGCTGCGCAAACAAAGGTGCCGGCGGGTGCGGCACTCGCTGTCGATAGAGAAAAGTTTGCAGCACTGATCACCGAGCAGATCGCAAACGAGCCGCGTATCCGTTTGATCCGTGAAGAAGTCACGACGATTCCAGAAGACCAGATCACGATCATCGCTACCGGGCCGTTGTCATCAGACGCCCTCACTGCCGAGATCATGAAACTGACCGGCAGCGATCAGATGTACTTCTACGACGCGATCGCTCCGATCGTCGCTGCTGATTCGATTGATAAGTCAGTCGCCTTTCGCGCGGCGCGGTACGACAAAGGCGGTGACGACTATCTCAACTGCCCCTTCGACGAGGAACAGTACGCACGTTTTTATTCGGAGTTAGTGGAAGCGAAAAGCGTCCCGCTACAACGTTTTGAAGAGACGCGCTGGTTTGAAGCGTGCCTGCCGATCGAGGAACTGGCGCGCCGCGGCGTCAACACGCTGCGTTTCGGACCGATGAAGCCCGTCGGCCTGCGCGACCCGCGCACCGGTCGCGAGCCTTACGCCGCCGTGCAGTTGCGGCAGGAAAATTTAATGGCTGACGCATACAGCCTCGTGGGCTTCCAGAATCATCTACGCTACGGCGAACAAGCGCGAGTGTTGCGGCTGATCCCTGGATTGCAGAACGCCGAGTTTCTCCAGTTTGGTCAGATTCATCGCAACACCTACATCTGTTCACCGCGCGTGCTGGGTGCGACGATGCAGATGCACGCGCGTCCTAACCTGTTTTTTGCCGGACAGATCACAGGAGTTGAGGGTTATGTCGAGTCAGTGGCGATGGGCTGGCTCGCGGGTGTGAATGCGGCGCGGCTCGCCGCGGGAACGGAGTTACTGGAAGCTCCGCTCCGCAGCGCAACGGGAGCCCTGGCGCATTACGTTTCGCACGCTGACGCAAAAAACTTCCAGCCGGTAAACATCACTTTCGCGCTTTTACCTCCTCTTCCTGAACTTGCACGGCGCAAGGTACGTAGAAAACGGGAACGCAGGGAGTTGCAGGTCGAATTGGCCTTGAAAGAATGGGCAGAGTGGCTCGAACAAAATCACACCAGACGAGAGATCGCGCGCGCCAGTTAAGTCGCTGGCTCATAACGATCGTCATCGGACTCTGCTGCCTTTCGGTGACTGTGCCTGCATTGAGCCAGTCAGGAAAACGACGTCCGGAACCAGGCAAGTCGGGTAAAAGAGAGGGACCGATCGCAGATCCTGACCGACCGGGAACCTCTTCTTCACCAAACCGTCCTTCCAGAGCGAACGATGAAATCGACGCTGACGACGTCGTAAAGATCAGCTCTAACCTCGTACCTATTCCCGCTTCCGTCGTCGATAAGCGCGGTGTTGCGGTCACGAATTTGAACCTGGAAGACTTCGAGCTGCGCGTTGATGGTGAGCTGCGACCACTAAGCGATTTGACGCGATCGGAAACCAGCGTCCGCCTCGCAATGCTTTTTGATAACAGCGGCAGCCTCGATCCCGCTCGCGAGTTTGAAAAGCAGGCGGCGATGCGTTTCTTCAGAAAAGTGTTGCGCGCGAAAGATGAGGCGGCGATCTATTCGATCGAGACTGACAGCTACCTCGCGCAGCCGCTCACGAACGACATGGTACAGCTCGAGCAAACGATCGCGATGTTTGGCAAACCCGTAGGTGGCACATCGCTCTTTGACGCGATCATCAGTGCCGCC
>Ga0081539_10001476_pt1 | contig 39906 bp, 28 predicted proteins | sample TabmetS4T2R2_FD_71023 | JGI IMG/M metagenome (GOLD analysis project Ga0081539, IMG submission 71023) | Tabebuia heterophylla rhizosphere microbial communities from the University of Puerto Rico - S4T2R2 | ecosystem: Host-associated > Plants > Roots > Rhizosphere ... | reverse complement strand
GCGTTACGGCGTCCACAGTTGCGTCGAGGTGCGGAGGACCCGCTGTGGTGCGGTGGGGTCGGTCGGCGCTGGCAGGGCGAGCAGTCCGTCGATCACGTCGGTGAGGTCGCCGGCGTGTTCCCATACGATGCCGCCGGTCTGGTCGCGGCGTGATCCGGTGGCGTCGGTGGTGAACCGCACGGCGATGGCGTCGACCCATCCGTCCGGCCACACGCGTACGCCGCGGACCTCGACGAGCTCTCCGCCGGACGAGGCGGGCAGGAGCTGCCAGCCCGCGCGGAGCAGGTCGATCAGCCGTCGCAGCTCGGGGAACTCGGCGAGCCCTGCGGTATCACTACTGGTCGCGGCTTCGACGGTCACTCAGCGCTTCCTCCACACCGGAAAAGGTCATGCGAACAGCATCGTCCGAGAACCGCGCGTCCGTATCGGGAGACACCCGTAGTCACTACGGAGATTGGCGCGGTCGGGAGGCTGTCGTGAGGCGTTCCACGGCGTCCCACAGGTCGCGTTCGCGGCGCGGGTCGTAGGACTCGTCGGACGACCGGGCCACCCGGCGGCGGTCGACGTAGGACCCGGTCGGCGCGGGGAGCACACCGAGGGCGACGTCGGCGAGGGCGCGGCCCGCCGTGCGGGGGCTGGTCGCGAAGGGGGTGAGGGTCAGCGCGGGGAGGAGGTAGCGCATCGCGAACCGGTCGACGGGACCGGCGGCGCGGGCGAGGCCGGTGCCGGGGACGAACGCCGGGTTGTAGGCGACGACGTCGACCCCGGCCGGCAGGCGGCGTGCGTACTCGTGCACGAGGTAGATGGCGGCGAGCTTGCTGGTCGCGTACGCGGTGCGACCCGCGGCGACGCTGTCCGGCTCGGGGAAGGCACCCGGGCGGGCGAGGACGCCCGGGGACTGCCAGACCGGGCCGGGCACCATGCCCAGGTTGTGCCTGAGGTCACCGAAGTGGGTGTCGCTGACGGTGATGACGATCCGGGCCGGGGTGACGAACCGGTCCTGGAGCAGGCGGACGAACAGGTGGTTGGCGAGGACGTTGACGGCGAAGGTGGCCTCGAACCCGTCCGGCCCCGCGGTGCGCGCGTTGGCGTATTGGGCGCCGGCGTTGCCCACGAACCCCCGCAGCGGCGGCAGGTCACCGCGGTCGAGCCGGTCCCGGATCCCGGTGGCGGCCGCCCGCGTGCTCTCCAGCGAGGCGAGGTCCGCCGTCTCGCGGCCGACGACGACCAGGCGCGTGTCCGGCGACTCCCGCGCGATGTGTTCCGCCGCGGCGCGGCCGATCCCGCGGCTCGCGCCGGTCATGACGATGGTGTGTGACATGCCGCCACGGTCACCGACCCTGACGCCGCCAGCCAGTGCCGCGCCCGTCCTGGGACCGGCGGTACCCAGGCTGTCCCGGCGCGTACCGGCCACACTGGACCCATGTCGTTCGGAGTGCTCCTGCGGACGTGGCGCGACCGGCTGGCCCCGGCCGACGCCGGCTTCACCCCGTCGGGTGGCCGCCGCGCCCCGGGACTGCGGCGCGAGGAGCTGGCCCAGCTGGCCGGCCTGTCGGTGGACTACGTCCTGCGCCTGGAACAGGGCCGCGCGCGGCACCCGTCGGCGCAGGTCGTCGGCGCTCTGGCGAGGGCCCTGCAGCTCTCCAGGACGGAACGCGACGAGCTGTACCGCGGTGCCGGGCTCCTGCCACCCCGGGACGGGACGATCAGCACCCATGTGCCGGCGAGCATCCAACGGCTCGCGGTGCGGCTCGGCGACGTCCCGATCGGCGTGTTCACGGCCGACTGGACCCTCGTGTGGTGGAACCCGGTGTGGACCGCGTTGTTCGGCGACCCCGCCGTGGTCCCGGAGGCCGGGCGCAACCTCGCCCGCGCACTGTTCACCGGCGTGGTTCCGGTGGAGTCCGAACGCGGGCAGGGCGCCTTCGAGGCGTCGATCGTCGCCGACCTCAGGGACGCCCTGTCCCGCTATCCCGAGGACCCCCGGCTCGCCCGTCTGGTGGCGGACCTGCGCGGCACGTCCGCCACCTTCGCCCACCACTGGGACACCGGGACGGCCGCCCAGCACACGAGCGAACGCAAGAAGATCCGGCACCCGGAGGTCGGCGAGCTCACCCTGGACTGCGACGTGCTCGTCGTCCCGGGCGCCGACCTCCGGATGGTGACCTACACGGCGGCGACCGGCACCGAGGACGCGGGGAGACTCGACCTCCTCCGGGTCACCGGCGGCCGCTCCGGCCGCCTTCTCGAGCTACCGGACAACGGGTCCGCGTGATCACCGCAGGGTGTAGGCGCGGATCATCGTCTGCGTGACCGTGTTGCCCTCGTCGTCGGTCGCCGAGGCCCGGAACGACACCGACGTCGCGCCGGCGGGGTGGTGCAGCACGGCCAGCTGCTTCGCGACGACCGGTACCCGTTGCCAGGACTGGCCTTCGTCGTAGGAGACCTCGACCGACAGCCGCTTCGGGGAGATCGTGGCGCCGGTCTCGTCCTGTACCCGCAGGGGCACCAGGAACGGGCGGCCGGCCGGTGCGCCGCCGTTGGCGTCCAGCTTCGGGGTGAACCGCACGACGTTCAGGTCGTGCGCCACCCAGTCCGGGCCCGCGTGGGACGAGGAGAACGTCCATTCGGCGCTGACCGCGGTGGTCAGGGTGAAGCGCGGGTCGCGGGTCGCCTCGACGGTGAGCCGGTAGTTCCCCGGCTCGGGTGGCAGCTCGGTGAACAGGGCGCCCACCCAAGGGTTCTCGCCGATCAGGCGGTCGCCCAGGTACAGCCGTGTCGTGGCGGACGCGACGTCCGAGATGCCCCGGTTGCCGTCGCCGTCGGTGAACAGCGGGAGGCTCACGAGCATCTCGTCGTTGCGGCGGGCCGCGTCCGGGAAGCCGGGGCCGAACACGGGGTGGTTGAGCCGCACGTCGTACGACCGCCCGGCGCGGTAGGTGCGTGCCGGTCCGTGGAAGGACGCGGCGATGTCGTGGTCGGCGTTCACCTGCAACATCTCGGCCGACCACCGCAGGCCCTCAGTGGTGACGTAGGTGTCCTGGACGGTGGGCAGAGGTAACTCGTGCCCGACCGTCCCGCCGGCCCAACCGCCGGAGGTCGACTCCGCGGTCAGCAGGGGCGCGCCTTTCAGGCCCTCGCCCTGCGGACCGAGGTGCACGTGCACGACCGCGAGGTCACGCCAGCGCACCACCTTCGTGAACCCGGTGGGGAACTCGGGGAGGGCCCACACCAGGCCGTAGACCACCGCGTCCTCGTCCCGCCAGGACGTGCTCACCGAGTTCGTCGTCGTGGTGCCGGGGATGGGATCGCCCATCCGTGCCGTCGTCAGGGTGCAGAGGTCGGTGTCGGTCTGGACGCCGCTGCCCACGGACCAGCCGTCGCTGACGTTCACCTGGTACCCGATCTGGGCCCAGTCCAACGTCGCCGCCTTCGGTGGGGTGACCTCGATCGGCCTGGTGTTCCTGGCGTCCACGTCGAACGTCAGGTCGCGGTCGAGGGCGACGCCGGGTTGGAGCAGGAAGTTCCCGTGCGTGTCCTGGTCGGTGAGGATGAAGTGGTCGATGACGTACCGGCCCTTCGGCAGCCGGATGGTGACGGAGCCGTCCTCGTCGTACGGGAAGAAAGCGCGGCCGTCGTCCAGGTTGAACACGCGGGTCTCGTACCGGCTCGTCGGCCGGCCGTGGTCGTCGACGAAGTTCAGGGTGAGGTCGTGGCTCTCCACCTCACGCACGAGCCCGACGGGCGTGCGGGTCACGACGTCGCCGGCCGTCGCCACGACCACGCCGGCGAGTGGGCCGTCGGTCGAGCCGGCCCGAGGGTCGCCGGTGGCGGTGACCGACGCCGTGCCGCCGGCCGGCACCGTGACCCGGTCGGCGCTCAACGAGAACATCCCGGCCGGGGCACCGGACTCCACCGCGAGGTCGAGTGTCACGTCGGTGGTGCCGAGGTTGCGGTAGGTGAGGGTCCTGTCCACCGGCGCGTCGTCGCCGTGCGGCCAGGCCGCGGTGCCGAAGTCGACGCTCACCGGTTCGCTGACCACGGTCTGGTTGCGGGCCCGAGTGACGTCGATCCGGCCGGCGCCCTGGTCGTACGCGCTCAGGCCCGGGGTCGGCACGGCCGAACCGGTCAGCGCCGCCTTGAGCTGCCCGCCGGTCCAGTCCGGGTGCTGCTGGCGGAGCAGCGCCGCCGCGCCCGCGACGTGTGGGGTGGCCATCGACGTGCCGGACAGCGCGGTGTAGCCGGGTTCGACCGGGGCGCCGATGGTGCCCGCGGCGTGCAGGGCGGCGACGATGCCGACACCCGGCGCGGTGACGTCCGGCTTGATCGAGCCGTCGCCGACCGGTCCCCGGCTCGAGAACTCGGCGAGCGCGTCCTGGCGGTCGACCGCGCCGACGGTGAGCGCGGACGGTGCGCTGCCCGGCGAGGAGACGGTGCCGCTGCCGGGCCGGTTGCCGGCGGCGATCACGAACAGGGTCCCGTGCTGGGCGGACAGCGACTCGACCGCCTGCTCCACCGGGTCGACGTCGGTGGTGTCGGGGCCGCCGAGGCTGAGGTTGACGATGTCCGCGCCCTGCTCCACGGCCCATTCCATGCCGGCGATGACCCCGGAGTCGGTGCCGTAGCCGTAGTCGTCGAGCACCTTGCCGTCCAGAATGGACGCGCCGGCGGCGATGCCGCGGTACCGGCCGCCCGACTTCGCGCCGGTGCCCGCCAGGATCGACGCGACGTGCGTGCCGTGGCCGAAGTTGTCGGTGTTGTCCGGCGCCTCGCTGAAGTTCCGCTCGGCGACCTCGCGGCCGGCGAGGTCCGGGTGGGTCTCGTCGACGCCGCTGTCGAGCACGGCGACCGTCACCCCGGCGCCGGTGAGCCCGGCCGCCCACGCCTCGGGCGCACCGATCTGGGCGGCACTGCGGTCCAGGGTGGCGTTTCGCTTGCCGTCGAGCCAGATCCGCGTCACGCCGGGCGCCGCGGTGCGCGTGACGCCGCCGTCGGTCAGCGCCTCCCACGCCGTGCCCGCCTTGTCGGCCGCCACCGCGACGCCGCCGATGCTCGGCAGGTCGCGGGCCGCACGCGCGACCCGGGGCGGGTGTTGGCCGGTGACGATCAGCGGCACGGAGTCGCGGTGGGCGTTGTCGTAGCCGAACTCCCGGAGCGTCGTCACATCGAACAGCCTGCGGTCGAGGCGCCCGGTGGCGACGAGTCGCTGGGCGTCGCTCGGGAGGACGACGGTGTGCCCGTCCACTGTGGAGGTGGAGAAGAGGATCCCCTCTCGCCCCGGTCCCGGCCGCACCCGCACCCGGGTGTCGTCGAGCACGAGCACCTCGTCCCCCGTGATGAGGGTGACCGTGCCGTGGGCCGGGTTCGCGGCGGGGGCGGGAGCGGCGCCGGCCGCCTGGACGGTGCCGAGCACCAATCCGGCGACGGCGGCGCCGATACCGATCTTTTCGCGGATACGCATGGGGACCTCCCTTTCTCCGCGGCGAAACGTATCGGTGGTCAAATCCATTGACAAGGGATTCCGGCAACTGCCGAACGCGGTTTGGGCGAAACGGCCGAACTTGTATTACTGATCGGGTTTCGCACTCAACCTTTCCCGCGCCGGCGGTGTTTTATCCAGGTCATCGGTGGTGATTCCGCGGACGGCTGGGTAAAGTTTTCCGGATGAGGATCCGCTTCGTCGCGGCTCTGGTGATCTGTGCATTGCACGGCGCCCTTCTGACGGCCGGTCCGCCGGCGTGGGCCGCTGATTCCGGTTTCCCGATCTACGACGGCGCGACCACCGCGCCTGTTCTGATCGACGGGTCCTATCGCCAGGACCACGGCGATCGCGATTACCGGCAGGTGCGTCGCGCGGTTCAGGATCTACGCCAGGACGTCGCCATGGTCACCGGCGCGATCGACGCCGGTTTCGTGCAGGGCCTGTTCGCCGACGACGAGGCGGCGAAGGAGAATCGCCTGGCCGGCGCCGATCCCCGCAAGGTCCCCGCCCTGCTGTCCGAGGCGGACGGCGTGGCGGATGGTGTGCCGGCGGCGATCATCGTCGGGGTGGTCGGGCAGAGCCGGCTGGTCGACGGGATCATCGGCGCGGGCAGGTTCGACGAGGCCGCGCGGCTCGCCGGTCGGTGGGAGGCGTACGCGGTCAAGGCGGTGGACCAGCCCGTCCCGGGCGTCGGCCGGGCGCTCGTGGTCGCGGGCAGCGACGCACGCGGCACGGTCTACGGGATCTACTCGATCTCGGCGGAGCTCGGCGTCTCGCCCTGGTACTGGTTCAGCGATGTCCCTGTCCGGCAACGGAACGAGATCGTCATGGACGGCTCGACGCGTGTCGAGGACGGGCCCGACGTGCGGTACCGGGGCATCTTCGTCAACGACGAGGAACGCACGATCGACTGGGCGAAGGCGAAGTTCCCCACCGGCAGGGGCACGCCCGAGGTCAACTACTACCGGCACGTCTTCGAGATGATGCTCCGCGTCGGGCTGAACACGTTGTGGCCGGCGATGCACGAGGGCACGACGTCGTTCAACGCGGCCACGGACACGGGGATGTACGACGCGGGCACGCCGGTCAACGCGCGGGAGGCCGCCGAGTACGGCGTGGTCATGTCCTCCTCGCACGCCGAACCGATGCTGCGCAGCAACGTCGAGGAGTGGCGGCCGTTCTACGAGCGCAACAAGGAAGCCCTCGACATCAGGGGAACGGACTACCGCGACGCGTTCGACTACTCGGTCAACAAGCCCGCGCTCGTCCAGTACTGGCGGGAGCGCCTGGTCGCCAACGCGGGGTTCGAGAGCGTCATCCCGCTCGGCCTGCGGGGTGTGCACGACGACGCCCCCAACTTCACGCCGGGCAACCCGTACGGCTTCGCCGACGTGCTGGCGATGGTCAGCGACGTGCTCGTCGAGCAGCGGGCCCTGATCGCGGAGGTCTACGGCAGCCCCGACGCCGTGCCGCAGGTCTTCATCCCCTACAAGGAGATGGGGAACCTCTACAACAGCGGGTTGAAGGCGCACATCCCGCCCGACGTGACCATCGTGTGGGCGGAGGACAACGCCGGCTACGTGCGCCAGGTGCCGACGCGGACCGAGGCGGCGCGGCCCGGCGGGAACGGCATCTACTACCACAGCTCGTACTGGGGCTGGCCGAAGAGCTACCTCTGGCTCAACTCCACGCCGATGCCGCTGATGGTCGAGCAGCTGCACCGGGCGTGGCACTCCGGCGCCGGCCGGTACTGGATCCTCAACGTCGGCGACATCAAGCCGGGGGAGCTGAAGGTCGAGCTGTTCTCGAAGGTGGCCTGGGACGTCGACGGTCACGGGAACTCGGACATCGACCGGTTCCTGGCCGGCCAGCTGGCACGGGACTTCGGGCTCACCGGGCGGCGGGCGGCCGCGGTCGTGGGCGCGCTCGGCAGGTTCTCGGTGCTGGAGAGCACGAAACGCGCCGAGTACTGGGGCGTGCCGGGTCCGGCGAGTGCCGACTCCGGGGTCTTTCCCGACGGTCTCTCGTACCCGTTCAGCGCGACGTCGGACGGTGACGAGCTCCAGCGGTACATCAACGAGGCCGAGGAGCTCGTGGACATCCTCGACGGCGTCGAGGCCGGCCTGGACGAGGACTACCGGTCCGCGTTCCGCCAGCAGATCACCCACCGGGTCCGCTCGTACCGGAACATGGCCGAGCAGATCGGCTACTACTGGAAGAACCAGCTGTACGCGGCACAGGGCCGCTACGGCAGCGCCGCGATCTACGCGTTGCTGTCGCGACAGGCCCGCGAGCGCATCAGGTCCGACGAGGCGTACTGGGACACGGTGAGCGGCGGCAAGTGGGACGGGGCGATCGGCTACAACCACCCGCATGGCGGCAACCAGGGCGTGGTGATGCTCACCGACGACCGGTACGCGAGCGTCGCGTCCCCGGCCGAGGGAGTCGGCGCGAACGCCGAGGGCCAGCGGGTGCCGGGCGGCGGCACGTTGCGGTTCGACGCGGCGTCGCCGCGGGACGCGCGTTTCTTCGACGTGTTCACCAGGAACGCGGTCACGGAGGAGTGGGTCGCGCAGGCGGACGTCCGGTGGATCAGGCTCTCGGCGGCCTCGGGCGCCACCGCTACCGAGGACCGGGTCACCGTGACCGTCGACTGGGCGCGGCTCGCGGCGAGCGCGACCGGGACGATCCGGGTCTACCACGCGCCCCGCGGCGTGCCGGCCGGCGATCCGGTGGCGGCGTTCACGGTGAACGCGGACAAGCCGCCCGCGAGCGACGCGGAGACCGCCGCGCTGAAACCCCGCGGGCACGTCGAGGCCAACGGCTACGTCGCGGTCGAGGCCGAGCACTTCGCCGAGAGCGTGCCCGGCGCCGACGGGAGCGAGTGGCGCCCCGTCGAGGGCCTCGCGCAACGCGGCGACGTCATGAAGGCGTTCCCGGAGACCGCGGCCCGGGTCGACACCGACTTCGCGTCGACCGCGAGGCTGAGGTACCGCGTGCGTTTCTCGTCCGCGGGTGTGTTCACCGGGACCTACTACCGCGTGCCGACCCTGAACGAGGGATGGGAGGACGACGGCACCCTGCGGACCGCGCGGACGGCGATCGGGCTCGACGGGAACGCGCCGGTGTCGCTGGCGGGTTGTTTCACCACCGCGTGCGGCGCCGCCTGGGAGCGCAACGTCATGCGGCAGATCGAGCCGCTGACGTTCACGGTCGACGTCGCGAAGCCTGGCTGGCACGACCTCGTGGTCTACCGGTCGGACGCGGCCATCGCCTTCGACCGGATCGTCATCGAGACGCGGAGCGGCGCCGTCGGCGACGGCCTCGTCGGCCCGGTGGAGAGCCCGAACACCATCGCCCGCGCCGGGCGGAATGCCACCGTCGCACCGGTTCCGGACGCGGTCGCGACCTTCCGGGTGCTGCCCGCGGTCACCGTGCCGGTCGGGCGGACCCGCGCCGTCGAGGGCGTCGACGACGCGGTGGCGGCGACGTCGGACAACAAGACCGCCGTCTCGGCCGCGGTCGGCGACGGGGAGGTGGCGATCACCGGCAACCGGGTCGGCATCGCGGAGATCACCATCACGACCGCCCATGGCCTGGCCGTCCTGACCGCCACGGCGGACAAGGTCGACGACGCACCGCTCGGCGCGTACCAGGAACGGGCCGGCTTGGTCGTGATCGACCCGGCGGACGCGTTGGAGCGCAGCGTGTCCGCGGGCGCGGTCGACAGCAACGACGGCACGCACGGCTGGGCACTGGTGCGCAACGGCCTGCAGGTGGTCCCGGTGGCCGACAGCGGTGCGAAGGCGAACTGGCTCGCGAACAACGCCACGCAGGCCCAGGCCCTGCTCGCCGCCGGTCCGGCGGACCACGTCAACGGCAGCGCGGCGGCGGGTTCACCACCCCGGCTGGAGTTCGCGGTCGACATCACGACCGGCGGGACGTACTACCTGTTCGTCAACTCCAGCAACCCGAACCAGGACGCCGACTCCTACCACGTGGCCGTCGACGGCCGGTGGCGGTACCACTCCTCGAAGGGCACCTCGGAAACCGCCGTCGAGACCTGGTACGGCTCGACCTCCGTGAGCACGGCCGCGCTCAGCCTCGCCCCGGGCCGGCACACGATCTCGGTGTGGGGCCGGGAGGCCGGGGTCTTCCTGAACCAGCTCGCGTTGACCACCGACAGCACACCCGAGCTCACCGGCTTCCAGGCGCCGAGCGAGCGGGCACCGCTGGAACCGTGACAGGCGGGGCAACCTGTCGCCGACCTCGTGCGTGCTCGGTGTGACACGTTCCGGGGGTCGGGGAGAACAGGGGACAGGTGTGACGAACACGCGACGAGGAGGGCGCGGCGGCGCGCTCGCGATCGGGGTGACCGCGCTGCTGGCCACCTCCTGGGGGACGGCCGCGCAGGCCTGGGCCGAGCAGGATCCGACCTGCTCCGCGCAGTGGTTCAGAGACCAGGTCGAGGCGGCCAACACCGTGGACGGGCCGGTGACGATCGTGTTGTCGCCGGGCTGCGAGTACGTCTTCGACGAGCCGGTCGCGGGCGGGGAGAACGGCGACAACGCCACGGCGCCGGTCATCGGGCAGCTGACGGTCACCGGCAACGGCGCCACCCTGCGCCGCGCCGCTGACGCGCCGGCGTTCCGGTTGCTGGAGATCGCCCCGACCGCGGTGGTCCGGCTGACCGACCTGACCGTCACCGGCGGGCACACCGCGGACGGTGTCGGTCCGGGCGGTCCCGGCGTCGCCGGGGGCGGGATCCACAACGCGGGCGAGCTGACCCTCGAGGACGTCACCGTGCGCGAGAACAGCACCGGCAACGGTGCGGATCAGGACGGGCCCGCCGACGGCGGTGCCGGTGGGCCGGGCGGCGGCATCGCCACCAGCGGCACGCTCACCATGATTGACACCGTGGTCACCGGCAACACCACCGGCCGCGGCGGCGTCGCCGGCCCGGACGGTCCGTATCACTACGCGGCCGGCGCGGGTGGCAAGGGCGCCGGCGTGTACCAGCTCGCCGGGGACGCGGTCGTGCGGGACAGCACGATCAGCGACAACACCGTGGGCGGTGGCGACGGGAGCGGCGGCGACGGCGGTGGTTACGCGGCCGAGGCCGGCACGATCACGATGGAGTCGAGCCGGTTGACCGGCAACGCCGCGGGTGACGGTGCGCCGGGAGCGGACGGCGCGGACGGGGCCGACAACCCCGCGGGCGCCGGGGGCCAGAGCACGGCCGGCGGCCACGGCGGACAGGGCGGCAGCGGCGGCGGCCTGTGGGCCTACCGGGTCGACGTGACCATGACCGACGTGCTGGTCGAGGGCAACCGGGCCGGCGACGGCGGGCCGGGTGGCCGGTCGGGCGACGGCGGTGACGGAACCGACGGCGGCCCGGGGAACTACGGCGGCAAGGGTGGTGCCGGCGGCGCGGGCGGTGGCCTGTACGTCATGGGGAGCCTGTCCTTCACCGACGGCGCCGTCCGGGCGAACCGGTCCGGGCACGGCGCCGACGGCGGCGCGGCCGGGAACGGCGGCACGGGCTCGGCGGGCGCGGGCGGGTACGGCGCCGCCAACGACTTCATCCAGGGCGCCGGTGGTTACGGCGGTGACGGCGCGGGGATCTGCGTCTGCGGTGGGTACCTGGAGCGACCCACGACGATGGCGGTGTCCGGCAGCGTGATCGACGCGAACGTCGCCGGCGACGGCGGGCGCGGCGGGGCCGGCGGCAACGGCGGCAGCGGCACCACGCAGTCCGGCTCCGGCGGCGACGCCGGCTGGTCGGGCTTCGGCGGCGGCGGTGCCGCGATCGCGCTCCACACGGAGCAGCCCGCCACGATCACCGACACCGTCATCACCGGCAACCGGGGCGGTGCCGGCGGCGACGGCGCCGACGGCGGGGACGCGGCCGTGCCGGACACGTGGGCCGGCAAGGGCGGCCACGCCGGCGGCGGTGGGGTCGGCGGGGTGACGCTGTCCTACGACGGCGGGCCGCTGACCATCACCGGCGGCACGGTCAGCGGCAACACGGGCGGCGACGGCGGTACCGGCGGCAACGGCGGGTTCGGCGCGGTCTACCAGGACGCGGGTGGCGGCGGGAACGGCGGCGCCGCCGGCAGTGGTGGCGTGGCGTTCCCGGCCCGCCGCCCGATCGTGCTGGACGCGACGATCGTGGCCGGCAACAGCGCCGGCGTCGCGGGCCAGGGTGGCACGCCCACCAACCCCGACGGCTGGCCGGGTTCGCCGGGCGAGGCCGGGCACGGCGGCGTCGTGGCGAGCTGGGACGCGACGGCCGACAGCCTGCGACTGGTGGGCGGGGCCCAGGTGGTCGACAACACGCCGGACAACTGCTTCCCGGCGGGGAGGTTCGCCGGCTGCACCGGCTGACCCTGTGCTGGGGCGCGGGACCGACCCGCGCCCCAGGCTTTACTGTCCTGTTCGGACGGTGCGCTCCGGCTGTTCGACCTCCTCGCGTGCCGTGCGGGTGTCGACCACCAGCAGTCCCGAGGCGAGGCCGGAGAGACCGCGGTGGGAGCGTGGCCGCCAGGCCAGCACGGCACTCGCGACGAGCAGCGCCAGCGACAGGAGGCCGGCGCCGGGGACGAACTCCTCGACGCTGGTCAGCACGTAGTAGCCGAAAGTACCCACCAGCAGCGCCGGCACGACCCGCGGGCCGGGCGGGCGACCGTCCGGCCGGGTCCGGCGCAGGCGGACGGCACGCTGGCCGAACGTCGCACCGGCCGGGGCGAGCGAGGGGAGGGCGAGCAGCAGGACCGCCGGCAGCCACGTCGACAGCGCGGCCCTCGCGACGGGGCCGAGCTCCGGCTCGTGGCCGAGGGCGTACCAGGCGGTCAGGCTCACCGCGACGGTGCTGGCCATGCCCAGCAACGCGACCGCGAACAGGTCGACGACCATGCCGAGCAGCCGCCGGCCGGTGGTGACCGGGCGGGGTGCGTCGGCGGGCAGCGCCGGGGTGCCCTGCAGCCGGCGCAGCAGGGGTGCGCCCAGGACGCCGAGTGCGGCGCCGAGGGTGTTCGCGATGAGGTCGTCGACGTCGAACAGCCGGTACGGGCACGGGAAGAGGAACCAGTTACCGGTGCGCTGGGTGCATTCGATCAGCAGCGACACCAGGAAACCGGTGAGGATGATGGTCGGCACGCCGCGGCGCCGGAAGTACAGCCGCAGGTAGGCGCCCAGCGGCAGGAAGAGCACGATGTTGAAGACACCCTGCTGCAGAGCGGGATTCCTGAGCAGGCCGGCCTCCTGGCGGACGTCCGACACGATCGCCAGCGGGTCGAGCTGTGCGTGGGTGAACCGGGTGTGCGCCGCGCACCACGCGGTGTCGACCGGAGGCAGTGGCAGGAGCGTGTACGCGACGAGCGCGAACCCGTAGACGAGGAACCCGAACGCGACCAGCCCCGCCCCGAAACCCAGCTCACCACGGCGGCGGTAGGTGCGGTAGATGAACGGCACCAACAGCAGCGCCGCGAGCACCACACCACCGACGCCCGCGATCAGGGCGGGGACAACCCTCGATTCCACGCGGACATGATGCCCTGCGCCGCACACAGCCCATTCGGCAGTACGTGCCGTCCGCACAAGCCCTGCCGTCAGGTGAACGGGCCGTCGGGGTGGGGGTACTCGTGGACGAGGCTGCGGATGTCGTCCACGGGTTCGTCGGTCGCGGCCCACTTGGCGCGGATGCGGTCGAGGTAGGAGCGGACCGTCGGGATGGCGATGCCCAGGCGGCGCGCGGTGGCGGCCAGGGTGCTGCCCGTGCCGTAGAGGTACAGGACGTGCAGCTCCTGCGGCGAGAGCTCGGGCGGGTCGTCGTTGATGAGGGTCATCAGCTCGGTGGTCAGCGCCAGGTGTCCGCTGTGGACGGTCCGGATGGCGTTGGCGAGCTTGTCGGCGTCGTCGTCCTTGATGAGGTAGCCGGAGGCGCCGGCGCGGATGGTGGCGCGGACGTGGCGGCGGTCGCCGTGTACGGAGATGACCATGACGGCGGCGCCGGTCGCGTGCAGGGTGGCGACGTTGGCGGCGGGGTCGGTGCCGTCCTCCAGCTGCAGGTCGAGCAGGACGATGTCGGCGGCGGGGCCGTCGGACCGCGCGGCGAGGTAGTCGGTGACGGTGGTGGCCGTGTGGGTGACGGTGATGTCGTCGGTGCCGGCGAGCAGGGCACGCAGGCCGGCGGGGACGAGCTTGTCGTTGTCGATGACGGCGACGCGGATCATGCCGGCCACCGCAGGTCGACGCGGGTGCCTTCGCCGGGGTGACTGTCCACCGTGGCCGCGCCGCCAACCTCGGTCATGCGTTCGACGATCGAGTGCCGGATGCCGTACCCGAGCTCCGTGGCCTCCGGGTCGAATCCCCTGCCCTGGTCGACGATCGCCACGGTCACCGCCTCGCCGCTGGTCATGGCGGTGAGCCGGGCGCGGGTGGTGCCGGCGTGCGCCGCGACGTTGCTCAGTGCCTCCGCGCCGGCACGGCACAGCGCGTCGACCACGCCGCGGGGAAGGCTGTCGGGCAGGTTGGCGAAGTGGTAGTCCACCCGCAGCCCCAGGGCGGCGCTGTCGCCACCGGCCTCCAGCAACGCCAGTGACAGGTCGGTGAGGGTGCCGCCGGGATCGTCGGGTGCGGCGCCCCGCAGGACGTCGACGCTGGCCGCGCACTGCCGGCGCACCGCGGGGTCCGGGTGGGCGGCGGGCCCGGGGCCGGCGATCGCGGTCAGGATGCGCAGCGGGCCGTCGTGCAGGGCGCGGTGGCGGCGGATCTGTTCCCGGAACTGCCGGAGGCGCTCCTCGGTGTGCGCGCGCTGGGCGGCGAGCCGTTCCCGCGCGGCGATCACCTGCTGGGTCGCGATGTCCAGGTGGTGGGCCACCCGCCGCAGGCGCCGGATGAAGACCAGGCAGCAGGCCGCGGTGCCGGCCTGCCAGCCGATGATGTTGACCAGCGAGCCGATGTCCGCGCCGATGTCCACGCCGCCGCTGTGGAGCACCGGCAGCTGCCCCACGACGTTCGTGACGGCGAGCGTGGCGCAGCCGGCCGTGGTGGCCCGGACCGACCCGCTGACCAGTGCGACGGCTGCCGCGACGCTGACCGTCACCGGCTCCAGGTACGGGTTGGCCAGCGTGTCGAAGACCGGGTTGGACACCGCCAGCGGCAGCACGACCAGGCCGGCGGCGGTGACCGCGACGTCCACCACCAGCACCCGGCCGGACACCGCCTCACGCCGCAGCACCAACGTGATCAGCACCGCGCCCCAGCCGAACAGCACCGCGTACACGGCGACGGCCAGCGGAACCCGCGTGTAGGCGTGGAGCTGCACGGCACCGGCGATGCTCAGGGCGACCATGCCCAGCGTGGCCAACCGGGAGACCACCACCACCGCGGCCACGATCCCCCGCACCTGGCGGTGCAGACCGACCACACCCGCCACCTCAGCCTCTCCCGTTCCGGGCGCGCACCCGATCCAGCCTGGCACCGATTCCCGCACGCGTCCATGCCGCACCTGTGCGGCATGGACCCTCGCGAACGGGCCGCGCCAAGATCGATGCGCAGCCCCTTGCTCCGCCAGCTCCCTGCCAACCGCTGAACGGGCCGAGTCGTCGTATCGCCCACCCTCGGCCTCAGGAGGAATTAGCGATGTTCATCCCTGCGCGCAAGTCGCGTGACTCCGCCCCCGCGTGCACGCGTATGCCGCGACTGTTGTCGGTCGCCACGACCGGTGCCGTCTTCATGGGCGGCGGGTTCGGCGTGATGCCGGCGACCGCGGATCCACGGCCGGACCAGGAGGTGTCCGTGGCGGTGGACATCGTCGGCGACTCGTACATGGCCGGCGAAGGCCTCCGGGACACCTACCTCGACCCCGCCGACCCGCGCCACCGGTCCACGGCCGCGCCTGCGTTGCAGGCGCTTTCCCGGGTGCAGAACGACAACCCGGGGCTGCGGGTGGACGCGAACCTCGTCGCGGCCGCCGGTGCGCGGACCGCGGACTACTTCGTCGCCCAGACCGGGCCGGACGGCGCCGTCGTCAACCCGCCGCAGCACGACCAGGTCCGCCCGGCCAGCCACCTGGTCATCGTCGGGTTCGGCGGTGCGGACGCCCGACTGGCCACGGTGCTCGCCGACGCGCAGCGCACCACCAGCGGGCCGAACACCGTGCTGGACAAGGAGATCCGGGAGCTCGGCCCGCTGCTGGACTGGACCGCGTCGGACGAGGAGTACCTCGACCAGGCCAAGTCGTCGCCACCCGGCCAGGCGCCGACGCTGGTCGCGCGGCTGCTGCAGGTGCTCGCCGGGATCGCCGCCCGCGCACCGCAGGCCAAGATCGTGGTCACCACCTACCCGCTGGCCGCGGACCCGCAGAACGCGCACGCCGCGAGCCTGGTCGGCGAGGACGAGCTGACCACCGTGCGGAAGTTCGGCTACGACCTGAACAAGGCGATCGACCGGGCCGTGCGGATCTGCCAGTGCGGGTCACTGGTCGACGTGTCCGCGGCGGTCGCCGGCCACGAGGTCTACACCCCCGACTCGGCGTTCAACGAGGTACGCGATCAGCAGGCGCCGCAGGAGGCGTTCCAGCCCAACAGCAAGGGCGCGTCGCTGATCGCCAACCCGATCGCCGACGGCATCGCGGACGTCCTCCAGATCACGTCGCCGAAACCCGGCGACGGCCGGACGACCCTGCCGGAGAACATCGAAATCCGGGGCGGCGTGCCGGACCGCGACGGCGACACGGTCGCCGACCACGAGGACCGGGCCCCCGACGACCCCGGCCGCTCGACCGACACCCCCGACCGCGACACCCGGCACGGCCGCGACGACGGGTCGCCGCGGCACCACGGCTCGCAGGACACCCACGAACGGCACGGCGGTGTGCTCCAACCGATCATCGACGTGGTGGGCGGCCTGGCGCCGCCCACGTACCCGACCGGCGACCGACGTCCGGTCGTGGTCGAGAGCCGGCCGTACGCGCGTGAGCACATCGCGCCCCTCACACCCACGGCCCTGGCACCCGAACCCGCCGCGGCGGGCCCCGTGCCCGGTGAGGATTCGCTGACGCGGGCGCAGGCGGACGCGCTGCAGGACGTGCTCGCCAAGGCGGTGCCCCCGGGCTACGTCAGCCTGTACTCGCCGCAGGCGTTGCGTGCCACGCCACTGCCGGCGGACGAGCGCAGCGCGTTGGACAAGGCCGCGGTCGACACGCAGATGAGCCAGTCGTTCCTGGATGACCAGTACAACAAGGACGTCCGCGACGGCTTCCGGACCCGGTTCGGCCAGAACATCGACGCCATCCACAACGCGACGACGGTGGCGGAACAGGACACCGCGATCGCGCAGTTCAACCAGACGGCGAGGGAGTACAACGCCACCGAACTGGCCGAGCGGGACGCCTACGGCGCCCACCCGGTCGACGCACAGGGTGAGGTCGTTCGAGTCACACCGGTCTCCCTGGGGGAACGGGCCGCTGCCGAGACGCCTACCTACGGCCCGGTCGAGGCGACCACCCTGCCGGCGTTCGACGGCGTGAAGACCGGCACTGTGGTGGATCCGGGTCCGTTGGGGACGACCTATGGTCCGGTGGAGGCGACTACTCTGCCGGCGTTCGACGGCGTGAAGACCGGCACTGTGGTGGATCCGGGGCCGCTGGGAACGACCTACGGTCCGGTCGACGCGACCACTGTCTCGACGGCCGGCGACGAGGCGCCGGCTCAGCCGGCGCAGGCCGTCACCGTGGCCGAGGTGGCCGGGGAGACGACGACCTCCGCCCAGGTCGACGCGGACACCGTGTCGGCCGTCGGCGACGACGCGCCGGCCCAGTCGGACCCGGCGGAGAGCGCCATCAGCATCGACTTCGGCGGGTACGTGCCCTCGATCAACAAGAGCTACCCGGTCGGGCCGGCGATGGAGAACGACTTCCCGGGACGCACCGAGATCGGGCCCGTCACGGTCACCGGCAGGGCCAACGAGAAGGCGCTGGAAGGCAATGCGTACATCAGTGGGCCGTTCAGCAAGAGTGGGTTGGACGCGAGGGCCGGCCTGAAAGGCAACATCGGTGAGCGGAGCCTGGAGGGCGACGCGCAGTACGGTCCCTTCGGGCTGGGCGCCAAGGTGGACGGCACCATCGGCGGCAAGCTCGAGGGACACGTCAAGGCCGGGAAAGACGGTTTCGACATCGGTGGAGGTTACTTCCTCGGTGCGCGGGTCGGCGCCGAGAGCAGCTACGAGTTCATGGGGGTAACGCTCACTCGCCGGGCCGAGGCTTGGTTCGGTCCCGGCTGGGAGGCGCGCTACCACGCCGGCTGGGACGACGACGGCAAGTTCAGTGCCGGTGTCGCCGCCGGGTTCTCCAAGATCATCGGAGGCAAGCGCAGCTGGGATGTCAAGGTGGACCCCGACAAGTTCCAGAAGTCGCTGGATGATGCGCTGGAAACGCTGAAGTCGTGGAATCCCTGGGGCGAGGACGACACCCAGGAGCCGACGAGCGAGCTGGACGCACCGCCGGCGGACTTCGACTCGGAGTACTCCGGTCCGACTCCGGGGACGACCGGTGAGAACGACGATCCTGGTTATGCCGAGGCTCCGGCTGAGGCTCCCGCGGACTTCGACTCGCAGTACTCCGGCCCCACCCCCGGGACGACCGGTGAGAACGACGACCCCGGCTACGGCCAGGCTCCGGCCAGCAGCGAACCCGCCGAGGCCCCTGCCGCCACGGACAACGACGCGAACTACTCCGGCCCCACGCCGGGGACCACGGGGGAGAACGACGACCCCAGCTACTCCATCAACCCGGCGCCCGACTCCCCGGTGAACCCCGACGCCGCGATCAGCGACAACACGGATCCGGCGAGCGACACCATCACGGGGTACTCCGGTGACGACTCGCTCGCGAGTGGCACCGGCGACGACAGCCTCGGCGGGGAGACCGACACCGGGTACTCCGGCGACACCACCGACACCTCCGACGGCTACGGCACCAGCGATTCCATGGGCGGTCCCACCGGCGACCAGGGGAGCGGTGACTCCTTCAGCGGTGGCGGCGGAGACTTCGGGGGCGGCGGCGCCACCGGCGACTTCGGCGGCGGCACCTCGGGCGGCGGCACCTCGGGCGGCGGTGACACCACTGGCGGCGGTGACACCTCGGGCGGCGGTGACACCTCTGGCGCTGACAGCTATGGCGGTGGCGACAGCAGTTACGGCGGTGGCGACAGCGGCGGTAGCGATGGCGGCAGCAGCTATGGCGGTGGTGACAGCAGCTATGGCGGTGGCGATAGCAGCTACGGCGGTGGCGACAGCAGCTACGGCGGTGGCGATAGCAGCGGTAGCGATGGCGGCAGCAGTTACGGCGGTGGTGACAGCAGCGGCAGCGATAGCGGCAGCAGCAGCTACGGAGGCGGCAGCAGCTACGGCGGTGGCAGCGACAGCGGCGGTAGCGATGGCGGCAGCAGCAGTGGCGGCGACGGCGGTGGCGACGGCGGTGGGAGCGGTTACTGATCACCGCCCCTGACACCCGGGCCGGAGGGCTCGGCGACCGAGGTGGTCGCCGAGCCCTGTCGTCTCACCCGCGAGGTGGAGCCCGGTTCGTCCTCAGGTACGAGTCCGATCCGGGCATCGCGGTGGAAGCGGCACGGCGACCCCGCGCGCCACGATGAGCCGATGACGGCATCGACGACCGGCACCGGAGCGACACCCACCACCCGGCGCATCGAGGCACTGGACGCACTGCGGGGCTTCGCCCTGTGCGGGATCATCTTCATCAACATTCCGCAGACCATGCACATGATGGCCGACCTGTCCCGGGCGCCGGAGGGGGTCCGGCTGTTCGTGCTCGGCCGGTTCTACCCGATCTTCTACCTGCTGTTCGGCCTCGGGTTCGGCCTGTTCCTCCGGTCCGCGGCCCGCCGCAGCGACTCACCGCGGGTGCCGATGCTGCGCAGGCTCCTCGCGCTCGGCGTGCTCGGCGCGTTGCACCACCTGCTGCAGCCCGGCGAGGTCCTGCTGCCGTTCGCGATCACCGGGCTCGTGGTGCTGCTGCCGCTGAGCTACGCGCCCGCGCGGGTGAACCTCGTGGCCGCCGCCGTGCTGACGGTGGCGGGCGTGCTCGTCGCGGTCGGCGGTTTCGGTGTGCTGCCCGGACTGTTCGTACTGGGTTTCGCGCTCGCGCAGGGCGGGTTCGCCGAGCGGCTGCCACAGCTCGCCCGCGGACTGGCGGTGGCGCTGGCCGGTTGTGCGGTCCTCGCGGCACTCGCCTACGTCGTCGTGGTGTCCGGTACGGGTGGTGAGCTGGTCGGACGCTGGTTCGGGCTCGTCTTCTCCATGTCCATGGCCGGCGCGTACGCCTCGGCGTTCCTGTTGCTGCTGCGGACATCGCTCGGCCACGCGCTCGCCGCGGTGTTCGCGCCGCTCGGCCGGCTCGCGCTGACGAACTACCTGACCGCGACCGTGGCGTTCGTGACCGCCGGCGCGGCGCTCGGCCTGCGCGGGTCGGACCGGTGGGGCACCGCGGCACTGCTCGGCGCGGCTATCCTTGTCGCCCAGGCGATCTGGAGCCCACTGTGGCTCCGCCGGTTCAACTACGGTCCGCTGGAGTGGCTGTGGCGGATGGTGACCTACTGGCGGCGGATCCCCATCCGCCGGGAGGCAGACGCGCGATGACCTGGTGGCGGCGGTGGCTGGCCCGCCTCGGCGGCCGCACGCCGGTCGGCCGGGACACGGTCGTCGCCGCGCTGCTGGTGGTGCTGGGGCTCGGCCGGATCCCGCTCGCGCTCCTGCTGAACGACGGCCGGCTGCCCGCGTCCGGCTGGGTGGTCGCCGGGGCCACCGTGATGTCCACACTGGACTTCGCGACGATCGCGTTGCGCCGCAGGGCACCCCGGCTCGCGTTGTTCGCCGCGACGGCGGTCGTCGTGGCCGCCACCGCTCTGCCCGCCGCCTACCTGCTGACCGGGATCGGCGTGGTGGTGTGCGCCTACACCGTGGCCACGCTGCTGCCCCGCCGGCAGGCCATGACCGCACTCGCGATCGCCGCCGCCGCGCACGCCGCGGGCGGGATCGTCTCGGCCGCGCTGGGCGGGCGGCTGCACCTCGTGGCCACGTACTGGGCCTACGACGGCGGGCGGCCCGTCAACCTGGTGCTCATCTCGATCGGCAGCATCGCCGTTCCCGGACTCGTCGGCCTGTACCTCCAGACCACCCGCGCCTACACGGCCGAGCTCGCGGCCCGGGTCTCCCGGCTGGAGGACGAACGGGAGCTGCGTGCCGCCGCGGCCGCCGCCGAGGAACGCGCCCGCATCGCCCGCGAGCTGCACGACGTGGCCGCCCACGACCTCTCGGCGATCGTCGTGCAGGCCGGGGCCGCGGACCGGTTGATCGAGCGCGACCCGGACCAGGCCCGCGACACGCTGCGGTCGATCCGCACGCAGGGCCGCCGCACGCTGGCGGCCATGCGGGAACTGGTCGGGACCATGCGTGCGGACCCGTCGCTGTCCACAGTGGACGACCTGGTCGACGCGGCCCGGGCCACCGGGATGACGGTCACCGTCCGCACGACCGGCACCCGCGTGTGTCTTCCCCCGGTCACCGATGCCGCCGCCTACCGCCTCGTACAGGAAGCACTCACGAACGCCCGCCAGTACGCGCCCGGTGCCGAGGTCGAGGTGTCCGTCGACTACGGGGAGGCCGACGTGACCCTGACCGTCCACAACGGACCCCGGACGGACGGGGCCACGCCGGCGCCCGGTGGTGGACACGGGCTGCTCGGCATGCGTGAACGCGTCCGGCACTGCGGTGGCGACCTGCGGGCGGGCCCCACGGGCACCGGCGGATGGCGGATCACCGCCCGTCTGCCGATCGTCCGCCGGGAGCCGGCGTGACGATCCGCGTGGTGGTCGCCGACGACCAGGCCGTGGTGCGGGCCGGCTTCCGCACCATCCTCGAGTCCGAAGAGGACATGCAGGTCGTCGGCGAGGCGGCGGACGGCGCGTCGGCGGTGACCGCGGCGCGGCGCCACCACCCGGACGTGGTGCTGATGGACGTGCGGATGCCGAACACCGACGGCATCTCCGCCACCCGTCAACTCGCCGGCGCCGGCGTGCCCTGCCCCGTGCCGGTGCTCGTGATCACGACCTTCGACCTGGACGAGTACGTCTTCGCCGCGTTGCGTGCCGGTGCCAGCGGCTTCCTGCTGAAGGACACGGAACCCGACGACCTGGTCGCCGCCGTCCGGGTCGTCGCGGCGGGGGAGGGCCTCGTCGCGCCGGCGGTCACCCGCAGGCTGATCGCGGAGTTCGCCCGCGTGTCCGCGCCGCCCGCCACGCCGAGCCGCGACCCGCTGGCCGACCTCACCGACCGGGAACGGGAGATCCTGCTCCTGATCGCGAAGGGCCTGTCGAACACGGAGATCGCCGACGCCCTGGTCGTCAGCGCCTCCACCGTCAAGACCCACGTCGGCAACCTCCTGGCGAAACTCGACTGCCGCGACCGCGTCCAGGCCGTGGTCCTGGCCTACGAGACCGGCGTGGTCAAACCCGGCCGCTGACCGGGAACACGCGGTAAACAGATCGCCCTCGGGCAGAGTCTCTAGTAGTGATGGCTGACTACGAGAACTTCGTCCGGGCGCTGCTGCCGCGGCTGCTGCGCTACGCGACGATGCTCACCGGGGAGCGGGAGCTGGCCGCCGACCTGGTGCAGGACGTGCTGGTCAAGGCCTACCGCCGGTGGGCCCGGATCAGCGGCACGGACCACCCGGACCGCTACGTCCTGCGGATGGTCACCAACGGCTACCCCGGGCCAGCCCGTGCAGGCCACGAGACGCGCTATGCCGACGAGGACGGCTACCTCAGGCTGTTCGTCCTCGACGCCGTCCGCGGCGCCCCGGTCGCCGTCGCCGGCAGCGTGCCGCTGACCGACCTGTACGACATCGCCAACCGGCTCGTCCTGCCCAGCTGAGCTCACACCCCGCGTTCGTCGCCGTGGTCGTCGCCGTGGTCGAGCAACGCGGCGCCGAGCGTGGTGAGCACGTGCAGCACGTTGTTGTCGTGGCGGTGGCTGGTGATGAGGCCGGCCTCGCGGAGCACGGCCGTGTGCTCGCTCACCGTCGCGCGGGAGACGTCCAGGCGGCGGGCGATCTCGGTGGTGTTCGGGCCCGTCGCGGCGGCGCGGAGGATCGCGGCCCGGGTCGGGCCCATCAGGCGGGCGAGCGGGTGGTCGGCCGGCGCCGGCGGTGCGGGGGCGAGCCACCGCGGGTCGCGGGCCATGGGGTAGACGAGGGTCGGCGGCAGCTCGGGGTTGGCGATCGGCACCGGGCGGTTCCAGCAGAAGTGTGACGGGATCAGCGTGATCCCGCGGCCCTCGAGGTGGAGGTCGCGGTCGACCGGGCTGTCGACCTCCAGCACGGGTGGGCGCCAGCGCATGTGCGGGCGGAAGCTGTCCAGGAGCGCGGGCACCCCACCCGCGCGCATGCCGCGGGTACGGGCCGCGCGGTCGACCGCGGCCCGGTCGCACATGGTCGCCCAGTACGGCGTGATGGCGCGGCGGTGGTAGTCGTGCAGCATGCGGCCGAGGTCGGTGCGGGCGGGCCGGTCGGCCACCTCCCACGTCCACGCCGGCGTGGGGGTGCGCTCGTGCAGGATCGTGAGCTCCCGGCGAACCTGCGCCACGGGCGTGGCGACGACCGCCTCGATGCCGTCCGCGACGCCCAGCAGGCCTTCCGGCGGGGTGAGGAAGTCGGGGAAGTAGCTGCCGTCGGGCGCCAGCGCCGTGAGCGTCCGGGTCGCGCGGGCCAGCCCGTGCCGGTGGAGGTCGCGGCGCACCCGGTGCCGCCAGTCAGCGAACTCGACCCGCGCGTAGCGGGCGTGCAGCATGTGCACGCTCAACACGATCTCCCACATCGGGTCCGGCGTTTCCATCACCCGGGTACGCGCGAGGTCGGTGCTCGTGAAATGGACCCGCAGCATGGATTCCACCCCGTTCGATGACGCCCCTGAGGATGTCTGATGCCGACGGCGGCCTGGGTGGGTCCGCCTTGCTGACGTCGGAGAGCGTCACCACGAGTGCCCAGCCGGAGTTGTCCGCCCACGCGACAGGGCAGGCGTCGACCGGGAAGTCGTGGCTGGCCGCGTTGACCGTGCCCGGCCCCTGCTCGGCCTCGATGGTCACCCACCGCCCGCCTGCGAACCGGAACGTGTACTGGCCGAACGTCGTCGTGTCGACCTCGTGGAGGGGGCCGAACTCGGCGTGCTCGATGGACTCCACCGTCGCCGTCCGGTAGTCCCAGCCGAGGCCCAGGTCATTGGCGAAGGTGAGGTCGTAACCCGGCTTCGGCTCGTCGACCGGCCACCGGAACGCGAACCTGTCCCGGCGGCCGACCTTCAGCGGGTGGTCGGTGTTGTACCAGCCGGGGTCCCACCACGCCGTCAGCGTCATGCCCGAACTGTACGCACGCGGGACGTTTCCGCGCGCCCGCGGCAGTCGCCGTAGAGTTTGTCTTGACCAAGTGGAATCGGGGTGTGGCGGAGGCGATGTCGTGACAGCACGCGACGACCTGCCGCCTGACCTGGCCGAGGCGGTCGCCCTCGGCGGGGAGATGGGGCGCCACTTCGCCGAGTACGACTGGGCGTCACACGCGCTGGGGCCGCCGTCCGGCTGGCCGGCCGAGTGGCGGGCCATGGTCGCCGTCGCGCTGACGTCGCGGTTCCCCATCGTGCTGTGGCTCGACCCGGACGAGCTGTTCCTGATCTACAACGACGCCTACCTACCCGCCCTCGGCGACAAGCACCCGGCGGCGCTCGGCACGCCGGGCCGGCTGGTGTGGTGGGACATCTGGCGGTCGATCGAGCCGATGCTCGCGGGCGTCGTCGCGAGTGGGCGGGCCACCTGGTCCGACGACCTGCTGCTGCCGCTGGTCACCGCGGGGCGGCCCGAGGAGCGGTACTTAACCTTCAGCTACAGCCCCATTCTCGTCGGCACGGGGACGGTGACCGGGATCTTCTGCGCGGTCACCGAGACCACCGAGCGGGTGCTCGCCGGCCGCCGGCTGTACCTGCTCAACACCGCCGCGTCGGCGCTGATGGAGACCCGGACCCTCGACGACGTGGTCGGCGCCGTCGCCGAGCTCTGCGCGGAACCGGTGCCCGACGTGCCCTTCCTGGCGCTCTACGTCGAGGACACCGCGGTCGACACCGCGCGGTTGCTGGCCGCCACGCCGGCGGTGGCCGGCCTGCTCCCGCAGCTGCTCGACGAGCTCACCACCGAGGTGGACACCTCGGGTGTCGTGGTGGACGGCCTCGCCGGCCGCCTGCCCACGCTGCCCGCGGTGTTCGAGCACTGCCCGGAACAGGCGCTGGTGCTCCCGGTGGGCGACGGCGGGCGGCAGTCACCCCGGGGTGCGGTGGTGATCGGGCTCAACCCGCGGCGCCCGTTCGACGACCAGTACCGCGGCTTCTGCCGCCTGCTGAGCGACCAGGTGTCCTCGGCGTTCGCGACCGTCGGCTTCAACGACCGGGAACGGCGGCGCGCGGACGCCCTCGCCGAGCTCGACCGGGCGAAGACCGCGTTCCTGACCAACGTCAGCCACGAGTTCCGGACCCCGCTGACGCTGCTCCTCGGCCCGGTCGAGGACGCCATGGCCGCCGCCCGCGACGACCCGGCACAGGTCGAACGCCTCACGGTCGTGCGGCGCAACGCCGGCCGGCTGCTGCGGCTGGTGAACACGCTCCTGGACTTCTCCCGCACCGAGGCCGGCAGCGCCGAGGCCGACCGGGTCCGCGTCGACGTCGGCGCGCTCACCGAGCGGATCGCGTCGTCGTTCGCCGAGCTGTGCGCGCGGGCCGGGCTCGACCTCGTCGTGCGGTGCGCGCGGGCGACCGCGGACGTCGACGTGCGGATGTGGGAGACCGTCCTGCTGAACCTGCTGTCCAACGCGGTCAAGTACACCTTCACCGGCTCGGTCACGGTGACGGTCGAACCGGGGGACGGGACGGTTCTCGTCCAGGTGGCCGACACCGGCGTCGGCATCGCGAAGGACGACCTCCCCCATCTGTTCGACCGGTTCTACCGCGCGGGCAACAAGCGTGGCCGCAGCGTCGAGGGCAGCGGCATCGGGCTCGCGCTCGTCCGGAGCCTGGTCGAGCTGCACGGCGGTGCCATCGACGTCACCAGCGAGGTGGACACCGGCACCACCGTCAGGATCACGCTGCCCGCCGCGGCAGGGGATCCCACGGCGGTCGTGCCGGGTGCCGGTGAGGAGAACCAGTACGTCGCCGAGGCCATGCAGTGGCTCGACCGGTTCGACGGGCACGGCGAGCCCGCCGCCGAGCCGCGTGCCGGCCGCGGCCTGGTGCTCATCGCCGACGACAACGCCGACATGCGCCGGCACCTGCACCACGTGCTCGCCACGCACTGGGACACGGTGGTCTTCGCCGACGGCGAGGCGGCGCTCGAGGGTGCCCGCCGCCACCACCCGGACGTGGTGGTCACCGACGTGATGATGCCGAACCTCGACGGTTTCGGGTTCGTCCAGGCGCTCCGCGCCGACCCGGACCTGGCGCGGATCCCCGTGCTGATGCTGTCCGCCCGCGCCGGTGTCGAGGCCGCGGGGGAGGGGTTCGCCCACGGCGCCGACGACTACCTGCCCAAACCGTTCTCGTCCGACGAGCTGGTGAACCGCGTCGCCGCCCGCCTCACCGCGGCCGCACGGGAGAAGGCCGCCCGGGTGCACGACGAGGCGGCACAGCGCGACCGGGCCGTCGCCGCCGAGTTCAGCGCCGCGCTGGGCCGGGCGGGCACGACCGACGACCTGCTCGGCGTGTTGCTGGCCTCCCGGCTCGGCTCGCTCGACGCCACCGCCGTCGCGTTGGGACAGCTCGACGACGGGCGGATCCGGATCGCCTACGCCGGCGACATGCCGACGGAGCTGCGTGACCGCTACCACCTGGTGTCCGTCGACGCGCCCGTCCCGCTGGCGGAGGTCATCCGGACGGGTGAGCCGATGGTGATGCCGGACACCGACCACGCCGACCGGCACTTCGAGTGGGTGGTGCGGGACTTCCAGGAGGCCGTGCGTGCCGCGGTGATCCATCCGCTGCACGACGAGCTGGGCAGGCTGGTCGGCGCCCTCGCCCTGTACTGGTCCCGCCCGCGTGCCTTCCCCGTCGCGGACCTCGACGGCATCGCCGAGGCGGCCGTGGCCACGTCGGCCGCCGTGACCCGCATCCGGGCGGCCGAACGCGAGCACCGCATCGCCGTCGGTTTCCAGGAACGCCTGCTCGACCTCGACCGGCGGTCGACCTCGGCGGTCGTGGCGGCCGTGTACGAGCCCGCGGCCGAGGCCATGCGGGTGGGCGGTGACTGGTACCTGACCACGCCCCTGGACGAGCCGGCGCGGCTCGGCGTGTCGGTCGGGGACGTCGTGGGCCACGGCCTGCGTGCGGCGACCGTGATGAGCAAGCTCCGCGCCGCCACCAGCGCGGCGACCGTCACCGACGCCGAACCGGCCGCCGTGCTGAACGTGTTGCAGCGGTGCTCGGCCACCACCCCGGGCGCCATGGCGTCCACGGTCGCCTATGCCGTGGTGGACTGCCGGACGTACACGCTCGACTACGCCTGCGCCGGCCATCCCTACCCACTGCTGGTCCTGCCCGACGGGACCACGCGCTACCTCACCGAGGGGCGCCGTCCCGCGCTCGCCACGTCGAGGCGGAACCGGGACCGGCCGTCGGACCGCGTCGAGTTCCCCCCGGCCGCGCTGCTCCTGCTGTACACCGACGGCCTCGTCGAACGCCGCGGCGAGTCCCTCGACGACGGTTTCGCCCGTCTCGCGGAGGCCGCGTCCCTGTGTGCGGGGCTGCCCGTCGGCGAGGTGTGCGACGAGCTGCTGCGGCGCATGCGGCCGGCCGGCGGCTACACCGACGACGTGGTGCTGATGGCGGTGCGGTGCACCGGCGTCGGGCCGGACCGGTTCTTCGCGGTCGTGCCCGCGGACGCCCGGCAGGTCCCGCCGCTGCGGCACCGCCTCCGGGACTGGCTCGGCGCGCTGGGCCTCACCCCGGAGAAGACCTACGACGTGCTGCTGACGACGTGCGAGGCCCTCTCGAACGCCATCGAGCACGGCAGCGATCCCGCGATCGAGCCCACCGTGTCCGTGGAGTGCTTCGCCCACGAGGACACCATCGTCGTGACCGTCAGCGACACCGGCGCCTGGACCAACGACTCGTCCGCCAGCCGGCACGCGGCCCTGCGCGGGCGCGGCCTCACCCTCATCAACGGCCTGGCCGACACGGTGGACACCACCCGCACGAGCAGGGGAACGCGCGTCACCATGACCCACCGCCGCAGCTCCGGAGGAACAACGCCATGACCGCGGCGACCTACGTGCTCCACGTCGTCACCGGCGGGGCCAGACCCGGCCCGGTCGTCGTCGCCGTGACCGGCGAACTCGACGCCACCAACGCGGCGGACTTCGCCGAGGCCACCGGAAACGTGCCCGGCACCCGCCCGATCGTCCTCGACCTCAGCGAGCTCGACTACCTGGACAGCGCCGGGCTCGCGACGCTCGACCGGCTCGCCGGCGCGAACAGTGCGGTCGTGGTCATTCCGCCGAGCAGTCCGTTGTTCCGTGCGGCCGAGCTGATGGACCTGCCCCGGCACGAGACCCTCGAAGAGGCGCTCCACGCGGTCGAACCGGGCTGAGTTCCGTTCCACCCAACCGATCCAGACATATCGGATGTGCTGGTAGCGCCGGGTTTCGGCTGGTCGGGCACGGGGTACCGAGCAAGGGCGGCTCGCTCCCCGAGGAGGTTGCCATGGCCACACCCGTCTCCGCCGGCACGCGCACGCTCATCCCGGCGCGGATCGATCGGTTGCCGTGGTCGAAGTTCCACACGCGCATGGTGGTCGCGCTCGGTGTGGCGTGGATTCTCGACGGGCTCGAGATCACCGTGGCGAGCGCGGTCGCCGACACGCTGACCAAACCGGACACCCTGAACATGTCCTCGACCGCCGTCGGGTTGCTGGCGACGGTGTACCTGGCCGGGGAGGTGGTCGGCGCCCTGTACTTCGGGAACCTGTCCGACCGGCTGGGGCGGCGCAAGCTGTTCATGCTGACCCTCGCGGTCTACCTGTTCGGCAGCGGCCTGACCGCACTGACGCTGGGCAACGGCGCCATCTGGGTCGTCTTCCTCTACCTCACCCGGTTCATCGCCGGCATGGGCATCGGCGGCGAGTACGCGGCGATCAACTCCGCGATCGACGAGCTGATCCCGGCCCGCTACCGGGGGCGGGTCGACATCGCGGTCAACGGCACCTACTGGGCCGGCGCGGTGCTCGGCACGATCGGCACGTACATCCTGCTGAACAAGGTGGACCTCTCGCTCGGCTGGCGGCTCGGCTTCCTGATCGGTCCGGTGCTGGGGCTGGTGATCCTGTTGGTGCGCCGGCACCTGCCCGAGAGCCCGCGGTGGCAGATCATGCACGGCCGGGAGCGCGACGCCGAGGAGTCGATCACCCGGATCGAGCAGGAGGTCGAGCACTCCGGCGTCGAACTGCCGCCGGTCGACGAGAAGAAGGCGCTCGAGGTGAAGCCGGCCGAGCACATCGGTTACGCGGCGCTGACCAGAGTCCTCTTCCGCGAGTACCCCTCCCGGGCGATCCTCGGCGCCACGCTGATGATCACGCAGTCGTTCCTCTACAACGCGATCTTCTTCACCTACACGCTGGTGCTCGGGAAGTTCTACGGGGTGCCCTCCGAGGCCACCCCGATCTACCTGATCGCGTTCGCCGTGGGGAACCTGGTGGGACCGTTCACGATCGGCCACCTCTTCGACACCATCGGCCGGCGCACGATGCTGTCCGGCACGTACATCATCTCCGGCCTCCTGCTGGCGGTCACCGCGGGGCTGTTCTACGCGGGGGCGCTCAACGCGGTCACGCAGACGATCGCGTGGTGCGTCATCTTCTTCTTCGCCTCCGCGGGCGCGAGTGCGGCGTACCTGACCGTGAGCGAGATCTTCCCGCTGGAGGTGCGGGCGAAGGCGATCGCGGTCTTCTTCGCCATCGCGCAGTGCTTCGGGGCGATGGGGCCGGTCATCTACGGCTCGCTCATCGGCAACGGCGAGCACGCCGTCCGGCTGTTCATCGGCTACCTGCTCGGCGCGGTCGTGATGATCGCCGGTGGCCTGGTCGCCCGGTTCCTCGCCGTGAACGCGGAGGGCAGGTCGCTGGAGGACATCGCGCTGCCGCTCTCGGCGACCGGCCGCCGCGGGCGTACCCGGGCGGAGGGCGCGGCCTCCCCGTTCTCCACCTGAACGAACCGAGGTGGGGAATCCTTCATCGAAACGGCACCGTCGCGACATCTTCGCGGAATGGCCGGAAGCGGTTTCTGTGACTGATCGTGACAAAATTCGCCCGGGGCACGCTCATCGGAACGCAAGCTATGTGAAGGTTTCTTGCGTGTGAACGATTTCGCGGAAAAAGCTGGACAGTTGTCCAAAGTCGCTGGTAGGGCGCCCGGAATCGATCATGTGCGGGTGGTCACTGTCTTACCAGTTGCGGTGTCCGATACTCTTTCGCGCGGAACGCGGCGGGTTCGTAACGGCCTGTCGCTCTTTCTGTGTTCGCAGGAGGCGCGCATCCATGACGGAGTCCGACAGAGCACGGCACAACAACTACGGTCCCGAGGCCAGGTACGCGGTCGAACGTGAGGCCGAGTTACCCACCACGGCCTGGGAGCGTGAGGTCGCGCGTGGGCTGGAGCTGGGGCTACCCGGCGCGGACTCCATCGTCGACAAGCGGATTCCCACGTTCTCGCGTGGGGAGTTGCCACATTTCGCTGGTATCAACACCTTTCTGAAGGCGCCGTACGTCGAGGACGTGCGCCGGTGCGGCGAGTACGACGTGGTGGTGCTCGGGGCTCCGTTCGACGGAGGCACCACCTACCGCTCCGGCACGCGGTTCGGGCCGCAGGGGATCCGCAAGATCTCCGCGCTCTACGGCCCGTACAGCTTCGAGCTCGGCGTCGACCTCCGCGAGTCCATCACGATCGCGGACGTGGGCGACATCTTCACGATTCCCGGCAACATCGAGAAGACGTTCGACCAGATCTCCAAAGGAGTCGGGCACGTGTTCGCCTCCGGGGCCTTCCCGGTCGTGCTCGGTGGGGACCACTCGATCGGTTTCCCGACCACCCGTGCGGTGGCCGAGCACCTGAACGGCGGCAACCTGGGCATCATCCACTTCGACCGTCACGTGGACACCCAGGAGACCGACCTCGACGAACGCATGCACACCACTCCTTGGTTCCACGCCACTGACATACCTAACGTTCCGCCGAAGAACCTGGTTCAGATCGGGATCGGGGGCTGGCAGGCTCCTCGGCCGGGCGTCAAGGTGGGTCGGGAGCGCGGCACCACCATCATGACGGTCAACGACTGCGTCGAGATGGGCATCGAGGCGGCGGCCGAGCGTGCGCTCGAGGTCGCGTGGGACGGCGCCGACGCCGTCTGGTTGAGCTTCGACGTCGACTGTCTCGACGCGGCCTTCGTGCCGGGCACCGGCTGGCCGGAGCCCGGTGGCTTCCTCCCCCGTGAGGTGCTGAAGTTCATCCAGTTGATCGCGGAGCGGCCACTCGCCGGCATCGAGGTCGTCGAGTGCTCGCCACCCTACGACAACGCGGAGATCACCTCACTCATCGCTACCCGCGTCATCTGCGACACCCTCGGTTGTCTCGTGCGGGCCGGTCACTTACCCAGGCGGCCCAGCGGTTCACTCGATCGAGTTAATCCGCCCGAGACATCTGCATAATTTCACGTCACCACGATTAACTCCTTACCCCCGTTCCCCGTCCCATGGAGTTGTTGTGTTCTTCCGCAAATCCCGGCGCACGGTCGTCGGGATGCTGTCCGCCGTCGCCCTCCTGGGCGTCACCGCCCTGTCCGCCTGCACCAGCTCGGACGCCACGTCCGGCGGTGGAGGCAAGATCACGATCGGCTTCAGCGCCTGGCCAGGCTGGTTCCCCTGGCAGGTGGCGCAGGAGCAGGGCCTCTTCGAGAAGAACGGTGTCGACGTCGAGCTGAAGTGGTTCGACAGCTACACCGACAGCATCAACGCACTGTCCAGCGGCGCGATCGACGCCAACAGCCAGACCCTCAACGACACCCTGTCCGCGGTGAGTGGCGGCGCGCAGCTGAAGGTCGTTCTCACCAACGACAACTCGACCGGTAACGACAAGATCATCGCCCGCGAGGGCATCAACAGCGTCGCCGACCTGCGCGGCAAGAAGGTGGTGGTCGAGGAGGGCACGGTCGACCACTACCTGCTGCTGCTCGCCCTCGAGGGCGCCAACCTCACGCAGGACGACATCGAGCTGGTGCCGATGCTCACCGACGCGGCGGCGACCGCGTTCGTCGGCGGCCAGGTCGACGCGGTCGGCGCGTTCGCCCCGTTCACCACCACCGCGCTGTCGCGGCCCGGCAGCCGGGCGGTCGCCAGCTCGGCCGAGTTCCCCGGCGCCATCCCGGACCACCTGGCGGTTTCCGACAAGCTGGTCAGCGAGCGGCCGGACGACGTGCAGAAGATCGTGAACACCTGGTTCGACACGCTCGCCTGGATCAGGGACAACAAGGACGCGGCCATCAAGATCATGGCCAAGCGCGCCGGGGTGAGCGTCGAGGACTACAAGTCCTACGACGCCGGTACGACGATCTTCACGCGCCAGCAGAACCTCGACGCGTTCACCCCGGGCACGACCCCGAAGAACCTGAACTACCAGGCGGACCAGATCGCCGACTTCATCACCGGCACCGGCCTGGCGAAGGAGCGGCCCGACATCGACGGCCTGTTCGTCGACAAGTTCGTCAAAGCGGCGACGGAGTGAGTTCCGTGAGCGGAGCTTGCGGAGCGAACCGTGGTCGCAGAACGACCGTGCGAACACTGCTCGGAGCCTGCGAAGAGCGGTGTGAGTCGGTCGTGAGCGGAGCTTGCGGAGCGAACCATCGGTACCGCGCCGACGAACGGCGTCACCGAGCCTGCGAGGGAACGCCGTGAGCGGCGCGACCGGTTCTAGCAGTAAACCGGTTGAGGCGGGGCGGGCGCCGGTCGACCCGGGCGCGCCCCGGCTCGACCGGAGTGGCTGGCCGGCGTTGCCGAGAAGGCGCGTGTCCCGCCGGCACTCGCGGCTCACGAGCATCCGCACGCCGATCTCGCGGCGGGCCCGCTCGACGCTGATGGTCCTGTCGTTGCTGCTGCCCTTCCTGGCCTGGTGGGTTCTCTCCGCCACCGCGGTGGTGTCGCCGAAGGTCCTGCCGCCCCTGGACGCCACGTTCCGGGCCGGCTGGGACCTGGCGGTGTCCGGTGAGCTGCTCACCGACCTGTGGGCGTCGACCGAGCGGGTGCTGTACGGCTTCGGGCTCGCCGTGCTGGTCTCGGTGCCGATCGGCATCCTGATGGGCACGTTCCTCGCCGGCGAGGCGCTGTTCGAGCCGTTGTTCGCGATGCTCCGGTACCTGCCGGCGCCCGCGTTCATCCCGCTGTTCCTGGTGTGGTTCGGCATCGACGAGGCACCCAAGATCGCGCTCGTGTTCACCGGCACGGTCTTCTTCAACACGCTGATGACCGCGGACGTCGTCCGTGCGGTGCCGCGGCAGCTGATCGACGTGTCCTACACGCTCGGCGCGCGGCGCGGCGAGGTGCTGCGCAAGGTGATCGTGCCGCACTCGCTGCCCGGCATCATCGACTCGATCCGGGTCAACATCGCCGCGGCCTGGGCGCTGCTGGTGGTCGCGGAGGTCGTCTCGTCGACCACCGGGCTCGGCCGCAGCATCATGCAGTCGCAACGGTTCCAGCGCATCGACGAGATGTTCGCCGTGCTGCTGGTGATCGGCGTCGTCGGCGTGATCATGGACGTCGTCCTGCGACTGCTGCGGAGCCGGGTGGGGCGGTGGGCGGCGTGAACTCCGGCATGAAGAACGGCATGAACGCCGACGCCGTCAACGAGAAGTGGGCCGCCGCCGAGCGGGCCGAACGCGCCGAACAGGTCGAGCGGGTGCTCGAGCTCCGGGGCGTCGGCAAGGACTTCCGTGTCCGCGGGCGCGCGGTCACCGCGCTGGACGGCGTGGACCTGCGCGTGTCCCGGGGCGAGTTCGTGTGCGTCGTCGGCGCGAGCGGGTCGGGCAAGTCGACGCTGCTCTCGCTCGTCGCCGGCCTGGCCGCCCCGACCCGGGGTGAGATCACGCTGGACGGTGCGCCGGTGACCGGGCCAGGCCCGGACCGGGGCCTGGTGTTCCAGAGCGCGTCGCTGTACCCGTGGCGCACCGTCGAACGCAACGTCGCGTTCGGACTCGAGCTGCTCCGGCTCAGCAGGGCCGAACGGGCGCGCCGGGTCGACTGGTACCTCGCGGAGACCGGGCTCGCCGGCCTGCGGAACTCGTTGCCCGGCCAGCTCTCCGGCGGCCAGCGCCAGCGGGTCGCCATCGCCAGGGCACTCGTCTGCGAGCCCGAGGTGCTGCTGCTCGACGAGCCGTTCGGCGCGCTCGACGTGCAGACCAAAGAGGACATGCAGCTGCTGATCCGCCAGGTCTGGCAGGACACCGGGACCACCGTGCTCATGGTCACCCACGATGTCGAGGAGGCCGTGTTCCTCGGGCAGCGGGTGGTGGTGCTCGCCTGCGACCCCGGCCGGGTCGCCGCCGAGCTCGCCGTGCCGCTGCCGGCCGAACGCGACCTCGCCAGCAAGCGAACACCGGCGTTCCTGGCGCTGCGGGCCGAGTTGGAGGACCAGGTGCGTGCCCAGCACTACGGCACGGGGGCGATGAGATGAGCGGCCGGCACGCGATGAGGGCGATCCGCGGCCGGCTCACCCTCAACCGGCTGAGCATCAGGGGAAAGCTGAACCTGCTGCTCCTGCTGCCCCTCGTGGCGGTGCTGCTCGTGGCCGTGCCGTTCGTCACCCAGCAGGCGGACGACGCGGGATCGGCGGGTGACACCGCGGACACCGCGCAGCAGGCCCAGGAGCTGGGTGGGCTCGTCACCGAACTGCAGCGTGAGCGCCTGGTGACCGCGGCCTACCTGGCCGGCGCGACCGAGCGGGACGAGATGGTCCGCCAGCAGCGCACGGTCGACCGGGCCGCGAACACCGTGCGGGACTCGCTCGGCGACGCCTCCGACGAGCTCTCCGCCGCGCTGGTGCGGCTCGGTTCGCTGACCGAGATCCGGCGCAACGCGCAGGATCGCGGGGTGTCGGCGGACAGTGTCGCCCGCACGTACCACGCGGTCATCGACGCGTTGATCGACGCGTTGCGCCTCGTGCCGAGGCAGGGCAGTGACGCGGAGGGCACGCGGCAGCTGACCGCGCTCGAGGCGCTGCTGCGCGCCAACGAGGAGAACACCCTGCGCGGCATGGCGTTGATCGTCACGGTCATGAGCCCGTCGACCGGTTCGGTGCTGCTGGACGACTCGACCGCGCAGGCGCAGAGCCAGATCACGCGGTTCGTGCAGCAGGCCGGCGCCGACCAGGCGGGGCTCGTCGTCGCGGTGGAGCGCGGCCAGGAGGGCCGCCAGGTGGAGGACCTCGCCGGCCGGGCCGCGAGCCCGGGCGATCACGCGGTGTTCTCCGCCGACGCCTTCCGGAGCGTGGACGCGCAGTCGAAGCTGCGTGGCATCGTGCAGGACCGGGTGACCAACGAGATCGCCGCGGCCGCCGCCGACCGTGCCGCCGCCGCCCGCACCCTGGCCTGGACCGTCGGCGCCGGCGCCGTCCTGCTGTTCGCGCTCGTCGCGATGCTCGCCACCGTGGTCAGCCGCTCGATCGCGAACCCGTTGCGCCGGCTGACCGCCGGTGCGGCCGAGGTGGCCGAGCTGGCCGAGAAGGAGCTGGTCCGGGTCGGCGACACCGAGACGCCGGAGGAGCAGGCGCCCAAGCTCACCGCCATCGAGGTGGCGTCGCAGGACGAGCTGGGCGCGCTGGCCACCGCGTTCAACCGGGTGCAGTCGACGGCGGGGCAGCTGGTCGAACGGCAGGCGCTCATGCGGCACAACGTGAGCCTCATGTTCGCCAACGTCGCCCAGCGCACGCAGAACCTGGTGGGCCGCCAGCTCCAGCTCGTCGACCAGCTCGAACGCGACGAGCAGGACACCCGGCTCCTGGAACGGCTCTACCGGCTCGACCATCTGTCGACGCGCCTGCGCCGCACCGCGGACAACCTGCTCGTGGTCGCCGGCACCCGGCAGGAGACGAAACTGGGCGGCCCGACGGAGCTCGCCACCGCGCTGCGGTCCGCGCTCGCGGAGATCGAGGACTACCAACGGGTTCAGCTCGGCGACATCGTCGACATCGTGCTGCCGACCGCGTTCGGGTCGGACCTGGTGCTGGTGTTCGCCGAGCTGCTCGAGAACGCGACGGCGTTCTCCCCGCCGGACACGGCGGTCGAGGTGCGCACGGGCTTCCTCGCCGACGGCTCCTGCCTGCTGAGCGTGATCGACCACGGCATCGGGATGACCGCCGAGCAGCTCGCCAGGGAGAACCAGCGCCTGGTGGCCCGCGAGCGGCTGGACATCGCGCCGACCAGCGTGCTCGGGCTGTTCGTGGTCGGCCGCCTCGCGCGCCGGCACAACGTCACGGTGCGCCTGGTGGCGACCGACGGTGGCGGGCTCACCGTGCGCGTGGTCCTCCCCGAGGACACGTTCGACCGGCCCACCGCGCCGCAGCCGGCCGTGCCGGTCGAGCCACCGGCCCGGCGGGTCAAGGCCGGCACGAGGATCGAGATCCCACCGGCGGAACCGGCGCCCGGCTTCACCTGGTTCCCCGGCAGCAAACCGGAACAGCCCAGGCCCGCGCCGGAGCCGGCGGTGGCCCGCACCGGCGACGTGCCGGTCCAGCGGTTGTCCCCGACCGACTCCCGCGGCACCGCGCCACCCACGCCCCGCGACCGGAGCGGCACGCCCGACCGCGGCGGGCTGCGGCGGCGGGTCGCCGGGGCGCAGATGCCGGGCGGCTCCCGGGTGCCGACCACCGGCCCGGGCCGGGCGCCGGCGCCGGGCACGCCGCCGGTCTCCCCGCCACGGCAGCACGATCCCGCCGCCCTGCGCGGTGCGCTCGACGGTTTTCAGGCGGCCTTCGCCAAGGCGGCCAAGGAGCCGCCGCCAGCCGCCGCCCCACCGACCGAGGGCCGGCGGGGCGGCCTGACCAGGCGGGTGCCGGGGACGAACATGGCGCCCGGGTTGCGCAAACCGGTCGCCGGTCAGGTGCCGGCGCGGGTGGCGAGCCAGTGGCGGCCGCGGGACCCGAACGCCGACCGGGCCAGGTTCGACAGCTTCTCCGCCGGACTGGCCCACGCCGCGAGCTCCCCAGCTCCGGTGTGGCCGGCCGGCGAGCAACCGGACACCAAGTCGAACACTGCGAAAGACACCGAGAAACCACAAGGGACGACCCGATGACCAAGCCCGCACCACCAGTCAGCGTCGAGGCACAGAACTTCAACTGGCTGGTCACCCGGTTCGCGCAGAACACCGCGGGAGTCACCGCCGCGATCGCGGTGTCCGCGGACGGCCTGCTGATCGCCATGTCGACGGAGCTGGAGCGGCAGAACGCCGACCGGCTCGCGGCCATCACCTCGGCGATGCTGGGGCTCGCCAACGGTGTTTCGGAGAACCACCCGCTCGGCGACCCGGACAAGATCATCATCGAGCTCGAGCGCGGGTACCTGCTCGTCTGCACGATCAGCATCGGCTGCTCGCTGGGCGTGCTGGCCACGAAGGACGCGAGCCTCGGCACGATCGCCTACGAGATGGCGATGTTCGCGAACCGGGCGAGTGCCGTGCTCAACCCGCAGCTGATCGAGGAGCTCAAGAACACCGTGGGGCTGTAGGAGGTAGAGACCCGTGCCCGAGCAGGAACCCGACGTCACCCTCCTGCGGCCCTACCTGCTCACGTCGGGCCGCGCGAAACCGGTTGACCACACGCTCGAGATCGAGACGCAGGTGGTCACCAGCGACCGGGGCACCGCGTCCCGGCAGAGCCTGACGTTCGAGCGCCGCGACATCGTGGAGCTCTGCCGCACCACGATGTCGGTCGCCGAGATCGCCGCGCGGCTCGGACTGCACATCGGCGTCACCAGAGTGCTGGTGGCCGACCTGGCGGCGCTCGGACACGTCATCGTGTGCCGGCCGGCGGCCGCCCTCAACCAGGACCTCGGCATGATCGAAAGGGTCATACGTGGACTCGAAGCCATCCGCTGACCGACCGGCGCAGCGGCCGCCCACCCCGGTGAAGATCGTCATCGCCGGTGGGTTCGGTGTCGGCAAGACGACCGCCGTCGGCGCCATCTCGGAGATCCAGCCGCTCCGCACCGAGGCACTCATGACGTCGGCCGGCGCGGAGATCGACCGCACCGGCCACGTCCCGACGAAGACGACGACCACCGTGGCCCTCGACTTCGGCTGCATCACCATCGACGACGACGTCAAGCTGTACCTCTTCGGCACGCCGGGCCAGGACCGCTTCGGCTTCATGTGGCACGACATCGTGCACGGCGCGCTCGGCGCCCTGGTCATCGTGGACACCCGCCGGATGGACGACTGCTACCCGGCCGTCGACTACTTCGAGAAGGCCGGTATGCCGTTCGTGGTCGGCGTCAACCTCTTCGACGGTGTCCTGGCCCACGACCTCGACGACATCCGCTGGGCCCTCGCCGTCAACGAGGAGGTCCCGGTCATCACCCTCGACGCCCGCGACAAGCTCTCGGTCCGCGACGCCCTGCTCGCCGTGCTGCACCACACCTTCCGGCGCGTACGCACCCAGCAGACGTCGAAGACCACCTGACCCAGGGGACGCCGTCGCCGCCGGTTCGTGGCGGCGACGGCGGTTGGTTCTAGGGTGGTCCTTGTCGTACCGGCCCGTCGAGGTGGAGGCGAGCATGAAGGTCGTGTCGCGTGGTCTCCTGGTCGTGCTGTTGGTCCTGGCAGCCGTGCTGCCCGCGACGGCGCAGGCCGGTTCGGTGCCGGCGGGCCGGACGCCCGTCGTGCTGTTCCCGGCCTACCACCTGACCAAGCTCGAGGTGACGGTGCACGGCCAGACCGCCGCGCCGGACTGTCCACGATCGGGTGAATTCGAGTACTGGTTCCAGAACGACCACCCGAGTGCCGCCTTTCCCCAGACCTGCCAGGACCGGCTGCTGACGCTGCGGTACGACCCGAACCCGGCGAAGCCGATGCCGGCGCGGTTCAGCGAACAGCGCGGGGTGGCGGTGCGGGTTCTCGACTACGGGCGGACGGAGAGCGCGCCGGCCTACGAGCCGATGTACCGCGCGTTGGAGTCCGCCGGGTACACGCGGAACGCCGACATCCGGGTCGCCGGCTACGACGCGCGGCTCACCCCGGACATGGCCGGTTTCCTGCCCCGCACGAAACGGCTCGTCGAGGACACCTACCGCGCCAACGGGAACCGGCCGGTGCACCTTGTCGGGCACTCCAACGGGCCGCTGTACGCGCAGTACCTGCTCACCCACACCTCACGGGCGTGGCGGGCGAGGTACATCCACGGGTTCACCCCGCTCGCCGGCAACTTCCCCGGCCAGGGCCTGCTCTACTCGATGCTGTTCACCGGCCTGAACATCCAGGACTTCACGTACCCGGCGACGAAGGCGAACGCGGTCACCAGCGCGCGCCTGTACCTGACGCTGCCGTCCACCTACATGAGCGCCGCGGACCCGGAGGTGTTCGGTGACCAGGAGGTCGTCATCCAGGACACCTCGACCGGGCGCTCGTACACGCCCCGCGACTACCCGGCGTTGTTCGCCGACGCGCACCTGCCGTTCGCACGCCAGATCGCCGACTACTACCTCGGTTTCGTCCGGTTCGCCGAGCCGCGCTCGTTCCCGTACGTCGACGTCTCGGCCGAGAAGGGCTCCGGCCTGACCACGATCGTCGGCGCCCGCCTGCCCGACCTCGTCCCCGGGCAACTCGTCACGCCGGACCAGTTCCTCACCCGCGACGGCGACATCAACCAGGAGGACATCACCAACGACGCCGTCCTGGCCTGGCGGGCGATGCCCTGCTACCGCTTCACCCTGACCGACAACCCCGGCGTCGACCACTTCGCCCTGTCCAGCGACCCGGGTGTGCTCAACCGCCTGCTCACCGACCTGCGCCGGCGACCGTCGCACTGCGGCTAGCGCCCGCCTCGCCGGCGCCCTGAAAGGCGCGTTCAGGACACCGACCGTGCCCTGAAAGGCGCGTTCGAGACATCGCCGGCGCCCTGAAAGGCGCTTTCAGGACGTTCAATCTGGATCCACCGATGGTTTTGGGTGCCGCCCCCTGGCTTTGGTGTCCTGAAAGGCGCGTTTGAGACATCGCTGATGTCCTGAAAGGCGCGTTTGGGACGTTGAACGCCCTGATCGCGCCTTTCAGGGCATGGCCCATGTCTCGAACGCGCCTTT
>Ga0081539_10001475_pt1 | contig 39913 bp, 35 predicted proteins | sample TabmetS4T2R2_FD_71023 | JGI IMG/M metagenome (GOLD analysis project Ga0081539, IMG submission 71023) | Tabebuia heterophylla rhizosphere microbial communities from the University of Puerto Rico - S4T2R2 | ecosystem: Host-associated > Plants > Roots > Rhizosphere ... | reverse complement strand
CGGCCCGCCTCAGGGGCTACACCCATCCAGAACGAATGGCCGAGCGCGTCAGGGACGTCGCCGACCTGCTCGCCACGTGACACACAGGAGGACACCCTGCGTGAGGCTTTTTCATTCGCCGGCGAACCTGAGCAAGTCGACGACGCCGTTCGTGGATGCGTGGTGATTTCGATTGCCTCCTGGATCCCGAAGGAACAACTCAGTTCACGGGGAAAGGCGCAGCGACCAAGCGTGCAGCCGGCCGATGTCGCGGCTCGCGAGGTCACGGACGCGCAGGGTCCACGTGCCGCGCGCGGGTAGCCCGGCGAATCCGGCCAGCGCCGGTGCGTTCGTCGCGTCGTACGACATCCGCAGGTCGCGGCGGCCTTCCCCGGTCCTGTTGTGCAACGTGGCGACCGGACCCGATGGCGCCACCAGCTCCATGACGAGGTCGCCGATGAAGGGATGACGGATATCGATCGTGACCTGCGCAGCGGCCACCGCCGCGTCCGCCTCGACCGAGACGGTGCTGGCGATGCCGGTCGTGTTCGCGTCCGGGATCGCCAGGCCTTCGGCCGGGATGTCGGCGGCTACCTGGATCGGGGCCGGCGCGTCGGATTCGATTTCGATCCGCCAGCGGTCGAGGCGGCCGGTGTCCTGCTTCGCCTTGTCGGCGACGTGCAGCGTCCAGCGACCGGCGAACGGCTTGCCAATCAGGCCGCCGAGACCACCCGACGTCGCGGACGTCCAGGTGGCGTGAATGTCGTCGGCGCCACCGCCCTCGCCCTCCCGGAGCACGACGCGCTGCCCGGCGGGCGAGACCAGTGCGATGCTCAGGTCGCCGACGTACGTGTGGATGATGTCCGCGTCCACCCGGACGGCAATGATCGTGCCCCGGCCGGTGAGTTCCACATGACTCTCCACCCCTTCCGCCGCGTTGTCCGGGATCAGGAGCACCGCGGTGTTCGCCGCGCTGGTGACGCCCGTGGTCGATGGCGTCGGCGTGGGCGCCGGCCCGCCGACGCGGAAGCGGATCGCCGGGCCGGGCTCGGAGATGTCGCTGATCACCAGGCCCGAGCCGGCCTGATCCCAGCGCCGGGCCGACGGGGTGGTGGTGTCCGACAGCGCCACCCCGGTCCTGGCCGGGAACAGGTCACCGGGGTCGCCGACGTTGAGTCCTTGTTCGAGGTCGAGGTGTCCGTCGGCCTGCAGGAGCGCGCACTGGTAGTGCTTCGCCGCCGTGCCGCCTTGGAACTCGTTGGAGCCGAGCGTGTCGCAGTGATAGACCGCTAGGCCGGAGGAGGGAAGCTGTGCGTCAGCGCCGAGCCGGCTGCGATTCTCCACCAGGAAGTACTCGTTGGGCCGGGGCGTGTCGTACCTGAGCACGCGGCGGTAGTCGCCCTGAACGGCCTGGAACTCGCCGGGACCGTTCAGCGACACCACCTCGTCCGGCCAACCGGCAAGGTCGCGCAGGTACGCCGCGAGCGCCGCGGGCTCTCGGCCACTGCCCAGATGATTTCCCGACGACATCACGCAGTAGCGGCCGAGCCCGGAGCTCTTTTCCAGGTCGCCGTCGCGCCGGCCGTAGTCGTAGAGGTCGGGGAACCGGCACAGCTGGTGGCCGGACTCGTGACAGAACGTGCCGATGGACAGGTCCACGCGGCTGCGGCCCATGCTGGTGATGGTGTAGTAATGGGTGCGCATGCCGCCCGGGAAGGTTCGGGCATGGACGCTGTTGTGCGGCCAGAACGGCATCTGGTAGATGGTGAGTCCGGCGTACATGAAACTCAGCGCGTCGACGATTCCCTCGTGCCGTGAGTCGTAGGCGCGTAGGTTCACCCCGCTCTGCAGGACGAGGTCGAGCGCCTCGGTGATCAGCGGCGCCGCGGGCGCCGGGGTGTCCTCCGGAACGAAGTACGAGGACATCGGGCGCGAAAGCGTCACCGGACCGACCACGTCGTTGCTGTAGTCCAGTTTGCCGTTGGACATCTCCAGCCAGAAGTCGCGCACCGAGCCGTGGTTGCCGTCCAGCGCGTAGCCGGGCTGGTTGAGCAACGCGTCCACCTGGGATTTCGTCACCGCCGACTGCTGGTCCGGGAACTGGATGAGCACGGTGAGACCTCGTACGGTGCCGCGGTCGACCCGGCGCCCGGGCAACAGGCCGTCGGCCGATCCGAAGGTCAGATCCACGTCGTCGATCACCGATGTCGCCACCGGCTCGAGCGCGCGGGCGCGGATGGCCGCCCGATCGCGGCGGACCAGTGGCCACTCGTGCAGATGCGGCGGAATCCCGGGCGGAGGCGGCTTGACGATCGGCACGCGCGTCGTCATGAAACGGCCGCGGACCAATTGGGCGTAGCAGTAAAGCCCGAGGTCACGGTCGTAGACGACGGTGTAGCCGGACGTGGCCTCACGACGGGCATAGAACTCGTCGCCCCAGACCACCAGCTGCACCGAAGGACCGGCATCCTGAGGGAAGACCAGCCGTTCACCGAAAATCGCACTCATACCGGATCTCCCTTCAGACCGCCGCGGGCAAAGTCTTCTCCGAGCGAAGGCGGGGGGCAGTCGGATCACGGACTGCCGGCCGCACCAACCCGAGCGGCTGTCGGAAACCGTTTTGCTTGCGCCCTTTCCGTTGCAGGGACGAGACGGAATGCAACGAGCTCCCGCCGTGTCGAACGGCGGGAGCTCGAGCATCGAACTAGATCACGGCAGGTCGAGCGATGCCCGTCCACCACCCACGGTAGGGGCGGGCGGTTACGCCGACGCGACCGCTACCGGGTGGTCGCGCCCACGCTGAAACTGCTCGTGGCTACGCCCAGACTGGACAGGTTCTGCGCCCATTTGTCGGCGGGTGTGCGCCACTGGAGGAGATAGGCGCCGGTCGGCGTCACGAATGCGCGCTCGATGCCGTGCAGACGTCCCATCTTCCGGTCCGTGAAGGTGTACTCCCACACCGCACCCAGTTGTCCCGGCAAGGTCTCCAGGCTCAGGCGGCGGTAGCGGGGCAACTTCGCCAGCTTCTCCTCGTGGGCGAGCGCGACGGCCAGATCGACGTTCGACGGCACCCAGGTGCGCACGCCCAGCAGCGGCGGGCCTCCGGGCGCGCAGAACAGGACGCTCGTACGCGTCTCATCGATCTTCGTCCATTTCGCCGGTGCCGCCAGCTGGAAGCCGCTCGCGCTCCGGTAGGAGAAGAAGCCGGACGGCATGGCGTTCCGGCGGCCGGCCGCCAACGGCTCGGCGGTCCGGAAGCTGTTCATGATGACGGTGAACCTGCCGGCGTTCTCGGTCCATTTGTCGGCCGGCGTCCGCCACTGGACGAGGTAGGCACGCCCGCCGTGCATGACGACGCGTTCGAGGCCGTGCAGCGCTCCCATCTTCCGATCGGTGAACGTGTACTCCCACTCGGCACTGTCCCGCTGCGGCGAGACGACCATCCGCAGGCGCTTGTAACCGGGCAGGGCGGCCGCGATCTCCTCCCGTACCAGGGCGACGCCAACGTCGGGATCGGCCGGGCTCCATTCCCGGACGGCCACGACCGGCGGGCCCCCGGGAGCGCAGAGCGTGACGCTCGTGCGAGTCTCCGCGACCTTGACCCATTTGGCCGGCCACGCGATCTGGAAGCCGCTCTTCGACTTGTACCACTTGTATCCGGCCGGCAACGCGGTGGACAGCGCGGCCGGCGACGACGGTGCGGACGACGCCGACGGGGACGCGGTCGGCGCGGCGGTGTTGGCGGCGGCGCGCTGCTCGCCCCCGGACCAGAGCAGGCCGTCCCTGACCGCGAACGTCACCGTCCCGGCCAGCAGCGCCGCTGCGAGTGCCCCGGCAGCCACGAGCGACCAGCGACGATCGCGCCACCAAACGGTGGGCTCGGCCGGTTTGACGGAAGCGGCGGGCTTGAGGGGGGCGACCGGCGCACTCGACACGGCCGCGGACGGCGGCGGCTCGACCGGCCGGTCCGACACCGGCGACAGGGCCACCGGGTCCAGGCGGATCAACTCGTCGGACGACGGTATGGACGCCCGTGCCACGGCCGGAGTGGCACCGCCGAAGCGCGGCGACGGCACGTTGTGCAGACGCACGGAGGTCTGCACGTCGGCGATCCGGCGCAGACGCTCCTGCACCTCACGCATCCGCAACCGGGCCTTGGGATTCTTCTGCAACAGGCCGTTGAGCACCGGCTTCAGCGGGCCGGCGCGTTGGACCGGGTCCGGCTTCTCGGTGGCGAGCGAGACCAGGACCGCCAGGGTCGTCTCCCGGGTGTACGGTGCCCGGCCCTCGACGGCCTCGTACAGCGTGGCACCCAGGGACCACAGGTCGGACTCCAGCGTGGAGATCCCGTTGGCCGCCCGTTCCGGCGCGATGTACCGGGGAGACCCGAGGATGATGCCGGTCTGGGTCAGCGCGCCTTCGCCCTCGTCGATCGTCGCCGCGCCGAAGTCGGTCAGCAGAACGCGACCGTCGTCGGCGATCAGCACGTTGCTCGGCTTGATGTCACGGTGCATGACGCCCGCCCGATGCGCGGCGTCGAGTGCGGACAGCACCGCCAAGCCGATGCCCGCGACCTCCTTCGGCGGGAGCGGCCCGTTCTCCTTGATCACCTGCAGGAGCGACCGGGCCGGCACGTACTCCATGACGATCCACGGCCGTTCGTCGCCGTGCTGAACGTCGTAAATGCGCACCACGTTGGGGTGGTTCAGGCGCGCCGCGGCTCGGGCCTCGCGCAGGGTCCGCTCGCGCATCTCTTCGCGTTCTTCGTCGGTGAGCCCGAACGGAAGTGCGATCTCCTTGATCGCCACATCGCGTCGCAACACCTCGTCGCGGGCCAACCACACCCGTCCCATGCCGCCGGTGCCGAGACACGGACCGATCCGGTACCTGCCGGCGACCAGGGTCTCCGCCACGGTCATGCCTGGCCTACCTTCTGCATGCCCTCCTGGCCCTTCGCTTCGCGTCGCTCGAGTCGCGCAGAACGATCGTCATAGTAGGGCGATGCCCGGGGCGCACGCTACCTACCTGCACGGTCGGCAGAAATAGCTGATCATCGACGGTGTGGCGCAATGAGACATTGACCGAACTCGACAGTTGTGTTCATCCAGGCACTGTGGTAAAGAGCGGCGCAGCCGACGACGGGCGACATCACAGTCAAATGCGGGCCGCCCGGGCATCGTGGGCCGGCCTCACCTCGATCACGACGGAGTTGACGGTTACGGGCCGTTCGGCATTCCGCAACATCCCGGCAACGATGCTGCCGGAGACCGTTGACAATGCCGCTCACCTGTGACCGACTACGTAGACACATGACTACGAAGTCAGAGAGATAGGTCTCACAACAGGGAGCAGACCGTGGCGGACCCGGCACCCGGATCAAGTCGCCGCCGTCCGCCGGCCGGAACGGACGTGGCCAGCCGCGCCGGTGTGTCGCAGAAGACGGTCTCCCGCGTCATGAACCGCGAGCCGTACGTCAAGGAGGAGGTCCGGCTACGCGTTCTGCAGGCTGCGCAGGAACTCGGGTACCGGCGGAACAACGCGGCCCGCGCCCTCAACTCGGGCCGCACACAGCGTATCGGTGTGGTGTCGTTGGGTAGCCCGCTCTACGGACCGGCGTCGATGCTCATCGAATTGGAACGCGCTGCGCGCAGCACGGGCTACTCCCTGAGCATCGTCACCACCTTCGAGGGCGATCCACACGGCGTCGGTGGCGCGATAGACGCGCTGCTGACCGAGGGCGTCGACGGCATCGTCATCTCCGAGCCGATCGACGAGGGCGAGAGCATCCGCCTCGACACCGACATCCCGGTGCTGAGCCTGGGAAGGTTCCCCGGGCTGGCCGGGCCGCGCGTGGTCATCAGCGAGGCGGAAGGATCTTATGCCGGGCGGATGGCCACCGACCACCTGCTCTCGCTCGGCCACCGCACGGTCTGGCACGTCGCCGGCCCGCAGCGGTGGTGGTCGGCCCGCGACCGCCTGGAGGGCTGGCGGGCCGCGCTGCGGGAGGCCGGCGCCTCCGAGCCCCCGTTGCTGGAAGGCGACTGGTCCCCCGCGTCGGGCTATGCGGCGGGCACCCGACTAGCCCGCAATCCCGCGGTGACGGCAGTCTTCGTGGCGAACGACGACATGGCCGTCGGGGTCATGCGGGCGTTCCTCGAGGCAGGTCGCCGCATACCGAAAGACGTCAGCGTCGTCGGTCTCGACGACATACCCACCGCGGCGTACGTTTCCCCGCCGCTGACCACCGTTCGCCAGTATTTCGACACCTTGGCCCGGGACGGCCTCGAGCGCCTCGTACGGCAGATCGAAGCCTCCGGGGACGACGCCGCGGGCACACCTCAACCGATGTGCCTGATCGTCCGCCGGTCCACCTCCCCTCCCCTCCACTCCTGAGATCCAACCCCGCGAAGGAGGCACTTCATGATCTCGTTCAGACGTTTCACCGGCCACGCGACGGTGGCCCTGCTCCTCACCGCAAGCCTGGGACTGGCCGCCTGCAGCGGCGGATCGGGTGACGACAAGGGTGGACAGGCCGCCCCGCCGGCGAGCCAGACCGACGTCGACAAGGCGTTGCAGACGCCCACCACGTTGACGTTCTGGACCTGGGTGCCGGACATCGAAAAGGAGGTTGCCCTCTTCGAGAAGAAGTACCCGGCGATCGACGTCAAGGTGGTCAACGCCGGGCAGGGCGAGCCGCAGTACACCAAGCTGCGCACGGCGCTGAAGGCGGGCACCGGTGCTCCGGACGTGGCCCAGATCGAATTCCAGTACATCCCGACCTTCTCGCTCACCAAGAGCCTGGTGGATCTGCGCCCGTACGGCGCCGAGACGCAGAAGGACAAGTTCGTCGACTGGACCTGGGGACAGGTCACCGGTGCGAACGGGGAGATCTGGGCGTACCCGCAGGACACCGGGCCGATGGGCATGCTCTACCGCCAGGACATCTTCGAAAAGTACGGAATCGAGGTGCCGAAGACCTGGGATGAGTTCGCCGCCGCGGCCCGCAAGCTGCACGCCGCTGACCCGAAGGTCTTCCTGACCAACCTGGCCTCCAACCAGAACGGCGCCTACATGGGGCTGCTCTGGCAGGCCGGCGCCAAGCCGTTCACCAACACAGCACCGGACGCGGTCACGGTGAAACTCAACGACGAGGTGTCGAAGAAGGTCGGTGACTACTGGGGCGGGCTGATCAAGGAAGGCGTGGTCACCGCCGACGCCGACTTCAACGACGCCTGGTACCAGGCGCTGAACCGGGGCAAGTACGCCACCTGGCTGACCGCCGCCTGGGGTCCGGTGTTCCTCACCGGCAGTGCCGCCTCCACCACGGGCAAGTGGCGGGCCGCGCCGCTGCCGCAGTGGGCGGCCGGTGAGAACGTGTCCGGCAACTGGGGCGGTTCCACCAGCGCGGTGATCGCCGGAACGAAGAACCCGATCGCCGCCGCCAAGTTCGCCGAGTTCCTCAACACCGATCCGGCGTCGACCAAGCAGTTCGCCACCGAGCAGTTCCTGTTCCCGGCGACCAAGGCGGTGCTGCAGGACTCGGCGTTCATCGGGCAGAAGCCGAAGTTCTACGGCGGCCAGACGGTGAATCAGGTGTTCTCCGAAATCAGCGACACGGTGGACACACAGTTCCAGTGGCCGCCGTTCCTGGACCAGGCGGTCAATGACTGGGACGAGACGGTGGGCAAGTCGTTCGCCGACAAGACGGACACCGGCGCCGCGCTCGACCAGTGGCAGACCCGGGTCAGCGAGTACGCCAAGAACCAGGGCTTCAAGGTCAACTCATGACCGCACCGGCATTGAAGGCACGGGGACCGAGCCACGCGAACAGCGGGTATCTGTTCGTGCTGCCGTTCCTGCTGGTCTTCGTGGCCATGCTGGTCGTGCCGCTGGTCTACGCCGGCTACCTCAGCCTGTTCCGCGAGCAACTGATCGGCGGCACGGTCTTCGCCGGGCTGGAGAACTACACCCGGGCGTTGTCCGACGATCGCCTGGTCGGTGGCATCTTCCGGGTGGCCCGGTTCTTCGTGCTGCAAGTGCCGATCATGCTGCTGCTGTCGCTGATCGCGGCGCTGGCCATCGACAGTGGCCTACTGCGGTTCGCCAAGGTGTTCCGGCTGGGCATCTTCGTCCCGTACGCGGTGCCCGCGGTGGTGGCCACGCTGATGTGGGGTTACCTGTACGGGACCGAGTTCGGCCCGTTCGCCCAGCTCGCCAGCGCGCTCGGGTTGCCCGCGCCGCGATTCCTCAGTTCGGGCTGGATGCTCGGTTCGATGGCCAACATCGTCACCTGGCAGTTCGTCGGATACAACATGATCATCTTGTACGCGGCGCTGCGAAGCATCCCGCACGACCTGTACGAGGCGGCCGCGGTCGACGGGGCCGGCCAATGGCGGATCGCGTGGAGCATCAAGGTTCCGGCGCTGCGGCCGGCCCTGCTGGTCTGCCTCATCTTCTCGGTCATCGGCAGCTTCCAGCTGTTCACCGAGCCGCAGCTGCTGCAGCGGCTGGCGCCGAGCGTCATCGACAGCGCGTACACGCCCAACCTGTACGCGTACACGCTGGCGTTCACCGGCCAGGAGGTGAACTACGCGGCGGCCGTGTCCTTCCTGCTCGGGCTGGTGATCGTGATCGCGTCGTACACCGTCCTGTTCGTCACTACTCGAAGGAGCCGGTCATGACCAGCACCGCCGGAACGGCCGGCCGGGTCGAGGCGCCCGGCCGGCCGCCGGCCACGGCGACCCGCGGCCGGCGGCGGTCGCTCGCCGACCGCCGCAGCAACCTGCTCACCCTGGGCATGCTGGCCCTGCTGATCTACTTCCTGCTGCCGCTGTTCTGGCTGCTGGTCGCGTCCACCAAGACCACCGGGGACCTGTTCTCCAGCTTCGGGCTGTGGTTCAGTGACAGCTTCGCGCTGCTGTCCAACATCCGGCGTACCTTCGCGCACGACGGCGGCGTATACGCCCGCTGGATGCTGAACACGCTCTTCTACTCCCTGGTCAGCGCGGGCGGCGCGGCTTTCCTTGCGGCGCTGGGCGGGTACGGCTTCGCGAAGTACAAGTTCCGCGGCAACAACGCCCTGTTCGGCACCGTGCTCGGTGCGATCATGGTGCCGACCACCGCCCTCGCCCTTCCCACCTACCTGCTGTTCAGCAAGGTGGGCATGGTCAACACGCCCTGGGCGATCATCCTGCCATCGCTGGTCAGCCCGTTCGGGCTGTTCCTGATGCGGATCTACGCGCAGGACGCGATCCCGGACAGCCTGATCGAGGCGGGCCGGATCGACGGCGCCGGCGAGATGCGGATCTTCTTCGGGCTCGCCCTGCGCTCGCTCGCACCGGGCATCGTCACCGTGCTGCTGTTCACGCTGGTGGCCACCTGGAACAACTACTTCCTGCCGCTGATCATGCTGAACGACCCCGACCTCTACCCGATAACCGTGGGCTTGGCCGCGTGGTCGTCGCAGACCGCCGGTGGCGGCGGGTCGACCGGTGACCTGCTGGCCCTGGTGGTCACCGGGTCGATGTTGTCCATCCTGCCGTTGATCGCCGCCTTCCTGATGCTCCAGCGCTACTGGCAGTCGGGCCTGACCGCCGGCGGCGTCAAGGGCTGACCTTTCGAAATCCGACTCGACGAGGGGAACCACCTTGCCGCAGCTGCCGTCGCGCGTACTGTTCGGCGCGGCCTACTACCACGAGTACCAGCCGTACGAGCGCCTCAAGACCGACTTGGATCTGATGGCGGAAGCCCGGTTCACCGTGATCCGGGTGGGTGAGTCGGTGTGGTCCACCTGGGAACCGGAGAACGGCCGGTTCGACCTGGAGTGGTTGCAGCCGGTGCTGGACGGCGCCCACGAGCGCGGGATCGCCGTACTGCTCGGCACGCCGACTTACGCCGTACCGCCGTGGCTGGCCCGGCAGTACCCGGAGATCGCCGGCGAACGGGGTACGGGGCAGCGCATTCCGTGGGGTGCCCGGCAGGAGGTGGACTTCACCCACCCGGCCTTCCGGTTCCACGCTGAGCGCGTGATCCGGCAGATCATGATCCGGTACGCCGGGCACCCGGCGGTCATCGGGTACCAGGTGGACAACGAGCCCGGTAACGAACTGCTGCACAACCGCGGCGTGTTCCAGCGGTTCGTGGACCACCTGCGACATCAGTACGGCGATGTGGAGACACTGAACCGGGCCTGGGGCCTGGTTTACTGGTCGCACCGGTTGTCCACCTGGGAAGACCTCTGGACGCCGGACGGCAACGCGCAGCCGCAGTACCACCTGGCCTGGCGCCGGTTCCAGGCCGAGCAGACCACCCGGTTCATCGGCTGGCAGGCGGACATCGTGCGGGAGTACGCCCGGCCCGAGCAGTTCGTGACCACCTGCATCTCCTACGAGCGTCCCGCGCTGGATGACGAGGGGCTGACCCGCCCGCTCGACGTGACGGCCGGCAACCCGTACTACGCCATGCAGGACGGTCTCGCCCTTCCCGACCCGGGACCCGCACCGCAGTCCTGGGCCACGAGCGGAACCTGGGCCCTGTACCTGAGCGCAGACCGCATGTTCTCGTCACGGCAGGAGCCGTTCCTGGTCACCGAGACCAACGCCCAGTCGATCGGTCACTCCTGGCACAACCGGCCCGCATACCCGGGGCAGTGGCGGCAGGCCGCCTGGGCGCTGATCTCCCGGGGCGCCACGATGATCGAGTACTGGCACTGGCACACCCTGCACTTCGGCAGCGAGACGTACTGGGGCGGTGTGCTGCCGCACAGTGGACGCCCGGGCCGGGTCTACCGGGAGATCGCCGGCATCGGAGCCGAGCTCAACGCCGCCGGGCACCTGGTCGCCGGCCTCGTCCCGGACGCCGACGTCGCCATGGTGTACTCGCTGCCGAGCAAGTGGCTGATGCAGTCCTTCCCGCCCCTCGCGGAGGACGACGGCGGGCCCGACGCGCGGGCGTACCAGGGCCTATTCGATCCCTTCTACCGAGGCGCCTTCGACGCCGGCCGGCAGGTACGCATCCTGCATGTCGGCCAGCTCACCGCGGACCTGGAGAGTGTGGCGGATCTGGTGCGACGGCACCCTGTCCTGGTGGCGCCCGGGCTGTACGTGGCCGGCGACGCGACTCTGGACCTGCTGGCGGCCTACGCCCGGGCCGGCGGCCACCTCGTCCTGGGGCCGCGGACCGGCTATGGCGACGAGGAGGCCCGCGCTCGTACCGAGGTCATGCCGGCGCGCCTGGCCGAGGGTGCGGGCATCTGGTACGACGAGTACAGCAACGTCACCGGCGAGATCCCGGTACGCGCCACGCCCGGCTCGCCGCTGACCCTGGCACCGGGAGCGGCCGGCGCCCGCTGGGTCGACGGGCTGCAGGCGAAGGGTGCGGACGTCCTGGTCGCGTACGAACATCCGCACTTCGGCCGGTGGCCCGCGGTCACCACGAGGCGGCACGGCGACGGCCGGATCACGTACGTCGGAACCGTGCCGAACGCGGCATTCGCCGCCGACCTGTTCCGCTGGCTGGCACCGGCTCGTGACGACGGCTGGGACTCGCCGCACGCCAGCGTCACCGTCACCGGTGCCTCCAGCCGGGACGGGCACCGCCTGGTGTTCGTGCACAACTGGTCCTGGGAACCTGCCACCATTCGTGTGCCTGCGGCGGTCCGGGACCCGCGCACCGGGCATGAGCACGACGCCGGAGCGGAGCTGACGCTGACCGCGTGGGACGTGCGGGTGCTGGTCGAACGGTGAGACCATCCGCCGCCGGTTGTCCGCCTCCGACGCTAAGATCAGCCAAAAGGGGGCCACAGCCATGACCGACCTGCGTGACGTGCTCGCCGTTCAGCCGGGACGCTTCCGCCTGGCCGACGTCGACCCCGGCAGCACCCCGGGGCTGCCGGACGAGCGGCCGGTGCGGGAAGACCCGAGGCAATGGTCGGCCGGGCAGGTCGCGGCGATCGGCGAGGAGCTGGCCTCGTACCAGGAGAAGCTCTTCGCCTCCGCCAAGATGAAGGCCACCGATCGGCGGGTGCTGCTGGTGCTGCAGGCGATGGACTGCGGCGGCAAGGACGGTGCGGTCCGCAACGTCCTCCGCGGCATGAACCCGGTCGGCATCAAAGCTGTCGGTTTCGGGCCGCCGGACGACGAGGAGCGCCGGCACGACTTCCTGTGGCGCATCCGCCGGGCGCTGCCGGAGCCCGGCCACGTGGGCGTCTTCAACCGGTCGCACTACGAGGACGTTCTGGTCGTACGCGTGCACGACCTGGTGCCCGAGGAGGTCTGGCGAAAGCGGTACGACCAGATCAACGCCTTCGAGGACGAGCTGGCGGCGAGCGGGCTGACCATGGTCAAGGTGATGCTGCACATCTCCAAGCAGGAGCAGCGCGAGCGCCTGCTCGCCCGGCTCGACGATCCGGCCAGGTGGTGGAAGTACGGCCCCGGCGACCTGACCGAGCGGGCCCGATGGGACGACTACCAGCAGGCGTACGAGGATGCGCTGAACCGCTGCAGCACCGCCACGGCACCGTGGTATGTGGTCCCGGCCGACCGCAAGTGGTACCGCAACTGGGCTGTCGCCAACCTGCTGCGGCAGGCGATGGCCGAGGTCGACCCCGGCTATCCGGAGCCGGATTTCGACGTTGCCGCGGAACGCGCGAAGCTCCTGGCCGCCCCGTAGGCCGGCCGGGCGGCGGCTTCGGCCGACCGCCCGCCTTCAGAGCGGAAGGCCCGCGTAGTTCTCCGCCAGACCGGTGGCGCCCGCCGTGCTGGAGACGACCCAGCGCAGCTGCGAGAGCTGCAGCTGCGCGTCGAACGGGTCACCACTGGCGTGCAGCATCGTGGTCATCCACCAGGAGAAGTGAGTGCATCGCCAGACCCGGCGCAGGGCGTGGTCCGAGTAGCGGTCGGCCAATCCGGTGTCCTTGTCCCGCAGCAGCGCGATCAGGGCCGGGCCGAGCCGGGCGACATCGGCCACCGCCAGATTCAGTCCCTTGGCACCGGTCGGCGGCACGATGTGCGCGGCGTCACCGGCCAGAAACAGGCGGCCGTACCGCATCGGGGTCTGCACGAAGCTCCGCATCGGCAGCACGCTCTTGTCGGTCACCGGCCCGGTCGTCAGCTCCCACCCGTCCTGACCGTGCCCGAGCCGGACGGCCAGCTCCTCCCAGATCCGGTCGTCCGGCCAGTCGGCCATATCGGTGCCGTTGGGCACCTGCAGATAGAGCCGGCTGACCGTCGGCGACCGCATGGAGTGCAGGGCGAACCCGCGTGGATTCCAGGCGTAGATGAGTTCGTCGGTCGACGGCGGGACGTCGGCCAGGATCCCCAGCCAGGAGTACGGGTACACCTTCTCCCAGGACTGCCGGACAGCGGGCGGAATCGCGCCGCGGCTGGGGCCGAACGAGCCGTCGCACCCGACGATCACGTCGGCGTCCAGGCGCTGCGCCACACCGTCGGCATCGGTGTACGTGACGTACGGGCGGTCGCTCGCCACGTCGTGCAGGGCCGTGTCGCTGATCCCGTAAATCGCCGGGTGACCGGCCGCCACCAGGTCCTTCTGCACCTCGGTCTGGCCGTACACCCACACGCTGCGCCCGGTCAGGTCGACGAAGTCGAGGTGGTGCCGATCGCCTGGCCACTGCAGGTAGATGCCGCGGTGCTCATATCCCTCGGCGTGCAGGCGGGTGCCCAGCCCGACCGAGTCGAGTAGCTCCACGGTGCTGTGTTCCAGGATGCCGGCGCGGATGCGCGCGGCGACGTACTCCTGCGACCGGGTCTCGAGCACGGTCGCGTCGACGCCGCCGCGGGCGAGCAGGTGGGCGAGCAACAGGCCGGCGGGGCCGGCCCCGATGATGGCGACCTCGGTGCGCATGCGGCCAGCCAACGTCCGGGCGGCGCAGCGTGGCAAGGGAAGGTCCGCTGAACGGAAGAGCGGATTCGCGTCATGTCCGGCCGCGAGTTGACCTTCCACTGGACGGAAGTCGGATCTCGCTCATCAACGGGTCCCTGCCTAGCCTCCGAGGCGTGATGGACACGCAGGCCGCCATCGGCGAGGAGATGTCGAAGATCCAGGCCGCCGACCTGGGAACCGGCGCCCGCCAGCCACGGCTCGACTATCCGCCGTACCGCAGCAGCCTGCTGCGCCACCCCACCAAGAGTTTGCAGCAGGCCGACCCGGAAATGATCGAGTTGTGGGCGCCATGCTTCGGACACCAGGACGCCGCCACCGAGGAGGCCGACCTCACCATCCAGCACACCGGCCAGCCGATCGGCGAGCGCATGGTGCTCTCCGGCCGGGTGACCGACGGCGCCGGGCGGCCCGTGGCGCACCAACTGGTGGAGATCTGGCAGGCGAACGCCGCCGGGCGCTACAACCACATGCGCGACCAGCATCCGGCGCCGCTGGACCCGAACTTCACCGGGGTGGGGCGCTGCCTGACCGACGCCGGAGGCAGGTACCGGTTCGTGACCATCAAGCCGGGTCCCTATCCGTGGCGGAACCACCACAACGCCTGGCGGCCGGCGCACATCCACTTCTCGTTGTTCGGCTCGGACTTCACCCAGCGCCTGATCACCCAGATGTACTTTCCCGGCGACCCGCTCCTCGCCCTCGACCCGATCCACCAGTCGATCACCGATCCGCGGGCCCGCGAGCGACTGGTCTGTGCCTACGATCACGAGCTCAGCACGCCCGAGTTCAACACCGGATACCGCTGGGACATCGTGCTGACCGGCGCCCGCCGCACCCCCACCGAAGATCAGCCATGACCACCCCGGGGCAGACGGTCGGCCCGTTCTTCCACCTCGCCGTGCCGCACCGTGGCGACGAGTTGGTGCCACCGGCGCATCCGGACGCCGTGCGCCTGCACGGCTTCGTGCTCGACGGCAAGGGCGATCCGGTGCCGGACGCGATGCTGGAGATCTGGCAGCCGGATCCGCAGGGCCGGGTCGTACGTGCGGGCGGCTCGCTGCGCCGGGACGGCTGGACCTTCACCGGGTGGGGCCGTACCTCGACCGACAGCGCCGGGCACTACTCGTTCTGCACGCTACGGCCGGGTGCCGCCGCGCCGGGACGCGCGCCGTTCATCGCCGTCACCGTCTTCGCCCGCGGCCTGACCGACAGGTTGTTCACCCGCGCCTACCTGCCCGGCGACCCGGCGGTGCTCGCCGCCGACCCGCTGCTGTCCGGCCTCGAGCCGGACCGCCGGGCCACCCTGATCGCCACCGGAGAACCGCGGGGGTTGGCCTTCGACATCCGGCTGCAGGGTGATCGGGAGACGGTCTTCCTCGACTTCCGCGGGTACGCATGAGCGATCTGCTCTGGCCCGGCGACGATCGCGCGGGCGACCTGTTCTCGGACGCGGCCGTGCTGGCGGCCATGGTCCGGGTCGAGGCGGCGTGGCTGCATGCGCTCGTCGTACGGGAGATCGCCGTGCCGGAGGCGGACGATGATCTGCACAAGCTGATCGATGCCGGCGACGCCGCGCGCATCGCTGCGGACGCCGAGGCCGGCGGCAACCCGGTCATCCCGTTCCTGTCCCTCCTTCGCGAACGGCTCGGCGAACGCAACGGCACGGCCGCGTTCTGGGTCCACAGAGGACTGACGAGCCAGGACGTGCTGGACACCGCGCTCGCGCTCTGCCTGCGGGAGGCGGTCGCGCGCCTGCGGACCGACATCGCCACCCAGATCACCGCGCTCACCCGGCTCGCCGACGAACACCGTGGCACACCAATGGCCGGTCGTACGCTCACCCAGCACGCCGTGCCGATCACCTTCGGCGTCAAGGTCGTGGGCTGGCTCGAGGCCGTCCTGGACGCACGGGCCGGCCTGGACGTTCCGCTCGCCGCGCGCCTCGGCGGCGCGGCGGGCACCCTGGCCGCACCGGCCGCCCTGGCCGGATCGGCCCGAGGTGCACTGGATCTGGCCGCCACCACCGCCGCCGCCCTCGGGTTGCCCCACCGGATCCGGCCGGTGTCGTTCACTCACCTCGCCGACGCCTTGGTGAGCTGCACCGACGCGTGGGGCCACATCGCCAACGACGTACTGCTGGCATCCCGGCCGGAGATCGGCGAGCTGAGCGAGGCGCGGGGTGGCGGGTCGTCCACGATGCCGCAGAAGCAGAACCCGACGTTGTCCGTGCTGATTCGCCGCGCCGCACTGGCCGGGCCCGCACTTGCCGCGACGATGCACGCCTGCGCCGCGGCGGACGTCGACGAGCGACCGGACGGCTCCTGGCACGTCGAATGGGCCTCCTTGCGCACCCTCGCCCGCCGCACGGTCACGGCCGGATCCCAGACCGCCGATCTGCTGACCGGGCTGCGGGTGAACGCCGACCGGATGGCGGCCACGCTCGCGGCTGCGCGTCCGGGCATCGACGCCGAGCAGGCTCGCTTCGCCGGCCACACGGATGCGGCGTACTCCGGGGCGGCCGACGAAATCATCGACAACGCGCTGGCCCGGGCACGGGAGACCGGATGACCGTACCGAGGTTGAACGCCGTGCCGCTGGTCGACGCACCGGACCGTCCGCTGCTGGTACTCGGCCCGTCTCTCGGCACCTCGGCCGAGACCCTGTGGGCCCGCTGCGCCGACCTGCTGGACGGAAGATTTCACGTGCTCGCCTGGGATCTTCCCGGCCATGGCCGCACCCCGCCGCCGTCCGGCGCCTTCACCATGGCGGAGCTGGCCTCCGCGGTGCTCGCGCTGATCGACAGACCCCGTTTCGCGTACGCCGGGGACTCGGTCGGCGGCGCCGTCGGCCTGCAACTGATGCTGGACGCGCCGGACCGGGTCGACGCGGCCGTGCTGCTGTGCAGCGGTGCGAAGATCGGCGAGAGCACGGGCTGGCTCGAACGGGCCGAGACGGTCCGCGCCGCGGGAACGCCGGTGATGGTGGAGGGATCGGCCGCGCGCTGGTTCTCCCCCGGTTTCCTGGACCGGGAGCCGGACACCGGGGCCGCGCTGCTGCAGGCGTTACGGGACACCGACCGCGAAGGGTACGCCCGGGTCTGCGAGGCGCTCGCCGCCTTCGACGTCCGCGACCGGCTCGGCGAGATCACCGCCCCGGTGCTCGCCGTCGCGGGCGCCGACGACGCTGCCACGCCGCCCGCCAGCCTCGCCGAGATCGCCCGCGGCGTCCGCGCCGGACGGCTCGTGGTGCTCGACGGCGTCGCCCACCTGGCGCCCGCCGAACGCCCCGGAACGGTGGCCGGCCTCATCCGTGAACACCTCGAATCGCCGGGGCTGTCGGTCCGCCGTGCCGTACTGGGCGACGCGCACGTGGACCGCGCGATCGCCGGCACCACCGGCTTCACCGCCGACTTCCAGGACCTCGTCACCCGATACGCCTGGGGCGAGATCTGGACCCGGCCCGGCCTGGACCGGCGCAGCCGCTCGATCGTCACGCTCACCGCGCTGGTCGCCCTTGGTCACCAGGAGGAGTTCGCCATGCACGTCAGGGCGGCCCGGCGTAACGGCCTCAGCGACGACGAGATCAAGGAACTGTTGTTGCAGACCGCGGTCTACTGCGGAGTGCCGGCCGCGAACACCGCTTTCCGGATCGCCCAGCAGGTCCTGACCGAGCTGGACGAGGCGGACCGATGAACAAGGTCGCCGCCACGCCCGCCGAGGCGGTCGCCGGTATCGGCGCCGGCGACACCGTCCTGGTCGGCGGCTTCGGCCTGGCCGGGATGCCGGTCCAGCTCATCGATGCCCTGATCGACCTGGGCGTCGGCGATCTCACCATCGTGAGCAACAACGCCGGCAACGGCGACACCGGGCTGGCCGCCCTGTTGGCCGCGGGCCGGGTCCGCAAGATCATCTGCTCGTTCCCGCGCCAGTCCGATTCGTACGTCTTCGACGGCCTCTATCGAGCCGGGAAGATCGAGCTGGAGGTGGTGCCGCAAGGCAACCTCGCCGAGCGGATCCGGGCGGCCGGCGCCGGGATAGGCGCCTTCTACTGCCCCACCGGCGCCGGTACGCCGCTCGCCGAGGGCAAGGAGACGCGGACCATCGACGGCCGGGACTACATCCTGGAGTATCCGATCCACGGCGACGTGGCACTCATCCGCGCGCACCTCGGCGACCGGATGGGCAACCTGGTCTATCGCAAGACCGCCCGCAACTTCGGCCCCGTGATGGCGACGGCCGCCGCGGTCACGATCGCCCAGGTATCCCGGATCGTCGACATCGGACAGATAGACCCGGAAGCCGTTGTCACACCGGGCATCTACGTCGACAAGCTGGTGGAGGTGGCGCCGTGGCGCTGAACCGCGACGAGATGGCCCAGGTGGTCGCCCGCGACATCCCCGACGGCTCGTACGTCAACCTGGGCATCGGCCAGCCGACCAAGGTCGCCGACTACCTCCACCTCGGCAGCGAAGTGATCTTGCACACCGAGAACGGCATGCTGGGCATGGGACCGCTCGCGTCCGGTGACGACGTCGACCCGGACCTCACGAACGCCGGCAAGCAGCCGGTCACCGAGCTACCCGGTGCGGCCTACTTCCACCACGCGGACTCGTTCGCCATGATGCGCGGTGGGCACCTCGACATCTGCATCATGGGTGCGTTCCAGGTGTCCGGGCGCGGCGACCTGGCCAACTGGCACACCGGCGCGGCGGACGCGATACCGGCGGTCGGCGGCGCCATGGATCTGGCCATCGGGGCCAAGGCCGTCTACGTGATGATGTCGCTGTTCACCCGGGACGGCGTGGCGAAACTGGTGCCGGAATGCACGTACCCGCTGACCGGTCGGGCCTGTGTCAGCCGGGTCTACACCGACCTGGCGACGTTCCAGATCGATCCGGACGGCGTACGCGCGGTGGAGACGTTCGGAACCACGGTGGCCGATCTGGCGGCACGGCTCGACGTACCGATCCGGTGATCCTCGCCTGCTCCGCTCCGGCTGACCGCTCGATCCGGAGCCGTTGCCGGCGATGGCGCAAACCGACCGTTCAGGCACCATCGCGTAAGTCGGATCAGCGAGGTACGGTACGGCGTGCTCAAGCGCTGGATCACGGCTTTCGTAGTTGCCGCGACATGCCTGTCGATCACGGCATGCTCGTCGGAGGTCCGGAAAACCGACCAGGTCGTCAGCCTGACGCCGATCGGCCTCGGCGTCATTCCGATCGTCGACGTCGCACCCGTCTACCTTGGAAAGGCCAAGGGCTTCTTCAGTAGCCGCGGCATCGATCTGCAACTCGTGCAGGAGCAAGGCGGCGCGGCGATCGTCAAGGGTGTGCTGGCGGGCAAGTACCAGTTCGGCTTCAGCAACGTGACCTCCCTGATGTTGGCGCAGGCGGACGGCGCACCGTTACGCGTGGTGGCGAACGGCGTCGCCTCCACCGGCCGGTCCGGCCGCGACTTCTCCGCCATCGTCGTCCCGTACGACAGTCCGATCCGGACGGCGAGGGACCTGGCCGGCAAGCGGGTCGCGGTAAACACGCTGAAGAACCTCGGCGACACGACCGTACGGCAGTCCGTCCGCAAAGCCGGCGGAGACCCACGAGGCGTCCAGTTCGCCGCGATGCCGTTCTCCGCCATGCCGGGCGCTCTCCAGACCAAGGCGGTGGACGCGGCCTGGGTGGTCGAGCCCGCACTCTCCGAGGCGATCACGCTGGGCGCGCAGGTGGTGGCCTCGAACCTGGTGGACACCGCGCCGGATCTGACCGTTGCCGCTTACTTCACCGGACCGGCGCCGGCCGGACAGGACCCGACTCTCACCGGCCGGTTCACGGCGGCGGTCAACGAATCGCTGCGGTACGCCCAGCAGCATCCCGACGAGGTGCGCGCGACGGTCGGCACCTATACGCAGATTACTGAGACCGTGCGGCTGATGATGATCCTGCCCACCTGGCCGAGCGCCATCAACCGGGCCTCGGTGGAACGCCTCGCCGCGCTCGGTGAGAAGGACGGCATCTTCGCCACCGTTCCCGACGTGACCAAGCTCCTGCCGGTCTCCTGACCCCTCCATCCCGCAATCTGATACCGGCGCGCCATCCGGGCAGAAGTTCGTGGCGTGATGGGCCGGAAATTCCGCCGATGGCATCGACGACGGTGGGTTGAAAACGGATGATCAATCAGTAAAAGTGCAATTCGCTTCGTCGCCACTCGCACCTTGTTACTCATGCTGAGAAAGACACCGCGAGCAGCTAAAAGCCGGGAGCGGTACAGTCCCGGACGGATCTTTCTTCAAAGCTGCGGAAAGCCGTGAGGCGTCCTTGAGAGGAGGCCGCGCCACCACGACAGGACGGATTGCATGGGCAAGCACCGCGTCGACCACCCGAACCGGTGGATCCTGCAGGTAGTGGGCGTTCTTGGGCTGACGGGACTGGTCCTTGCCGGGGTGGTCGCTGTGCTCACCGATGCGCGATCCGGGAAAACCGCCGACGGTATCTCGTGCGACAGTCCGGTCCGTGTGGTGACCGCCAGTTCGTTCGCGCCGGCGCTGGCCGCCTTGGCTGCCGATGAGGATCAAGACGACGACTGCCTCCGGCTGGAGGTGACGACGGCCGACGGCCGAGGCGCGGTGAAGCGGGCAGCCGAGGTGAACGCCGACGTGTGGATTCCGGACGACACCTCGTGGATCGGCACGGCCGGCTCCCTCGGCCTGGCGCAGCCTCCGGCAGCCGGGGCCGGAACGGTTCTCGCGACCAGTCCGCTCTACATGGTCGCGCAGAACACGGCCGCAGCGCGTTTGAAGAAAGCCGGGAGCAGCTGGCTCGGCCTGGCCCGGATCATCGGCGACAAACAGGCCAAGCTGGTCGTCCGCGATCCTTCGGGCTCCGGCGACGGCATGATCGGCGCGGCCGCGATCGCCGAAGCGGTGTGGATCGATCAGGACATGGACGCGTCAGCGCAGTGGCTGGCCGCTGCCAGGCGGAGGGCGCGGACGGTGACGGGAACTGGCCCGGCACTGCCCAAGGCCGCCGACGAGGTGGGCGTCGTGCCGGAGTATGCGCTGCTTCCCAACGCCGGCGCGGTCCAGGGCATGACCGTCCTGCCGGGCACGGATCACACCGCCCTGCTGCGCTACACCTGGCTGCCGCTTGCGGCCGCGGCGTCAGACCCCGGTCGCGCCGCCGCCCTGGACCGGCTGCGTGGCAGGTTGAGCGGCGCGGGCGGTGCCGCGTACATCAAGGCCGCCCGACTCCGTGCGCCGGACGCCGGGCAGGGTGCCGGTGCCGGCGACGAACCTCTGCCGACTCCCACGGCCAAGGCGTTCGGGGTGCTCGGACCGCACCACGTCGACCACGTCTTTGCGACGTGGTACAAAGCCGACCGGCAGACGAACCTCCTCGTCGTGGTCGACATCTCGGGATCCATGGCCGGGCCCGCGGTCGGTTCCACGGCCTCGCGGATCGAGCTCGTACGGCAGGGCTGCCGCACGGTGGCCGACCTGCTGCCGGACGCCTCCCGGATGGGGCTGTGGGAGTTCGGCAGCAAGATCAGGGGTGCTCGGGACTATCGCCAGCTACTCGGCATGACCGCGCTGAACACCGGTCACCGGCAGGCGCTGACCGGCGCCGTCGCCAAGTTGACGGCCAGGGCGACCGGCACCGGCCTGTACGACACCACGCTGGCCGCCTACACCGCCGCCCGAAACGCGTACCAGAGCGGCGTGCCTAACCAGGTGCTGATCCTCACCGACGGCCGGAACGAGGCCGACGAGAATTCGCTGAATGCCGCCCAGCTCACCAAGGGTCTGCGCGCAGCCGCGGACAAGGACCGCCCGGTACAGCTCAGCGTGGTGACCTTCGGCACGCCGTCCGACGCGAAAGTGATCGAGAAGGCGATCGAGCCGGTCGGCGGCTACGTCGACAACCTCGCCACCGCAGACGAAGTGGCCGCCGCCTTCATCCACGTGGCCGCGGGCGGCCTGCACCACTGAGATTCAGGTTGTTGAATCCGTCGCAGCGGCGCGTACGGCCAGTGCCCGACGGGTCGCCGACTCGCTGACGCCCGCGGTCCGTCGCCTCCACGTCAATGGCGCTCGCCCGTGATGTAGCCCGCCAACTCGCTGCGTTCGCTTTCGAGCTCGTCGATCCGCTTCTTCACCACGTCCCCGATGCTGACGATGCCGCGCAGGCGGCCGTCCACCACGACCGGCACGTGCCGGAACCGTCGCTCGGTCATCATGCGCTCCACCTCCGCCAGATCCGCCTCCGGCCGGATCGTGAAGACGTCCAGGGTGTGGATGGCCGAGACCGGCTCGCCCAGCACCCCGGCTCCGCGTTCGGCCAGGGCACGGACCACGTCCCGCTCACTGACGATCCCCTCCACCGTGGTGCCCTCCCGGGACACCACCGCTGCGCCGATCTTGTGCTCGGCCAGCACGGCGAGAAGCCGATCCACCTGGGTGTCCGGCGTCACCGTCACAACCTCGTCGGACTTGCCGCGTAGCACGTCGCTGATGCGCATGGAGGCCTCCCGCCTAAGCAGAAACGGACGCGAACAGCTTATGCGGAAACGGCCGCCGAGGTACTGCTGAAAAGGCCGGACCCGAGAGTACGCGCGGGAATCGACGCCTCGTTCCCGGCGCCTTCCCGTCGGGTGGAAGAGACGCCTCGTTCCCGGCGCCTTCCCGTCGGGTGGAAGAGACGCCTCGTTCCCGGCGCCTTCCCGTCGGGTGAAAGACCGGTCCGCGCCGGTAGGCCGACGGTGACCCTTCGTGGCGGCGATCGGCATTCGTCCGATAGGGTCCGCCCACCCGATCGATCCGGTCCTCTGGGGGTTCTGGTGGCTGCTGACGAGACGGCCGACGGCCATTTGGCCAAGCTGGACACAAGCGTCGCGCACTCCGCGAGACTGTGGAACTACCTGCTGGGCGGCAAGGACAACTTCGCCGCCGATCGGGCCGCCGCCGAGCAGGTGCTCACCTTCCTGCCCGAGTTGGTGCAGTCGGCCCGATTCAACCGCGAGTTCCTCGGCCGGGCGGTACGGCACCTGGTCCACACCGAGGGCGTACGACAGTTCCTCGACATCGGCACCGGCCTGCCGAGTGCCGACAACACCCATGAGGTCGCTCAAGAGGCCGCACCCGAGTCCCGGATCGTCTACGTCGACAACGACCCGATGGTGCTGGTGCACGCCCGGGCGTTGCTGAACAGCAGTCCGGAAGGCGTCACCAATTACATCGAGGCGGATATCCGCGACCCCGAAGCGATCCTGCGCGCGGCCGCGAACACGCTTGACTTCGCACAGCCGATCGCGATCATGCTGCTCGGCATCATCAACTTCGTCCCCGACGATGATCAGGCCAGGGAGATCGTCGAAACACTCAAGACGGCCGTACCCTCCGGCAGCTTCCTCGTTCTTTCGCACCCGACCCGCGAAGTGTCTCCCGAGGCGGTGGACCGGGCCTTGGCGATGTGGAACCAGGGCGGCGCCGCGCAGATGGCCGTCCGCCACCCGGCACGCATCAGGGAGTATTTCGCCGGCTGGGACATACTCGACCCCGGACTGGTCACCTGCTCGCAGTGGCGGCCGGACGGCAACGACACCACTGCCTGCTCCGAGTACGCCGCGGTGGCACGTAAGCCGTGAACCGGCCCCGCAGCCGTCCAGTACGTGATCAAGCATGGAGGGGCAGGTCACGCAGCACGACAACGCCTTGATCGCCTATGCTGACGCGCGTCCGATCACGCTACGAACTCAAGGACCAGACGTGACTGACCGCAACCAAGACTCGGACGACGATCCCTAAAGTGTCGGACGCAGACCCTAGGCTCATGGACACCGGCGGTCCGACGGTGCGCCGCATGCAGGTCGGCGCTCGTCTCCGTAGCCTGCGCCTGGCCAAGGGCCTCACCCGCGATCAGGCCGGCTGGGCGATCCGGGGCTCGGAGTCGAAGATCAGCCGGATGGAACTGGGCCGGGTCGCGTTCAAGGAGCGCGACGTGACGGATCTGCTGCGGCTCTACGGCGTGGATGACGAGGCCGAGCACGCTCGGCTGCTCGAGCTCACCCGTGAGGCGAACTCACCTGGCTGGTGGCAGGCATACGGCGATGTGCTCACCACCTGGTTCCAGAACTACCTGGACCTGGAACAGGCGGCGGAGTTGATCCGCACGTACGAGGTGCAGTTCGTACCCGGCTTGCTGCAGACCGACGCGTACGCCCGTGCGGTGATCATGCTGGGCCACGGCACGGCGGGCGCCGCGGAGATCGACCGCCGCGCGAAATTGCGGATGGCCCGCAAGCAACTGCTCGACCGCGAGGATCCGCCGAAGCTGTGGGCCGTGATCGACGAGGCGGTCCTGCGCCGCCGGATCGGTGGCCGCGACGTGCTGCGTGACCAGATCGCATACCTGCTGGAGGTCACCACCCTACCGAACGTCCGCCTGCAGGTGATCCCGTTCGAGACCGGCGGCCACGCCGCGGCCGGCGGTGCGTTCAGCATCCTGCGGTTCCCGCACGATGCGGTGCCCGATGTCGTCTACATCGAGCATCTGACGAGCGGCCTCTACCTGGACAAGCGCGAGGACGTGGACCAGTATGCCGCGGCGATGGGCCGGCTCTTCATCGAGGCCGAACCGCCGGACCGCACTCCGGAGATCCTCCAGCAGGCCCTGCACGATCTGGGTTGACATGCCCGGCGGCGGCGGGTCCGGGGATGGGAGCAGCGCGGCTTGCTCACGCCACGCCACCCGATCCTCCTCGCAGGAATTCCAGTGTCGGCCGACGCACCCGATCCTCCTGGCAGGAAGACCGGTGCTCCGCCCACCCGATCCTCCTAGCAGGAAAACCGGCGCCCACCCCACCCGATCCGATCCTCCTCACAGGAAATCCAATGCCGGCTACCCCACCCGATCCTCCTCACAGGAAAACCGGTGCCCCGCCAATCGCACCCCGACGGCGAACACCGCACGGCGGGGAGACCGGCGCGGTGTTCATCCACCAACGCCTACTGGTAATAGTGGCTGGCCCTCGGGCGGCGCCGCCGCGTCGCGCTCAGCACCACGAAGGCGATCAGCGCGATCACCACGCCGCCGCCGATCACGCCCAGTGTGCCGCTGCTGGTAAGCGCGAGCCCGTCCCGCTCGGGCGTCTGTTCCGCAGCCGGCTTGATTCCGGCGCGCGGCGTGTCCGGGTCCGGCGCGCCATCGTCGCCGACCAGCGCGTTACCGGCCGCCGTGGACTTCTCCGCCGTCGGGACCTCCGGCGTCACGGCCGTCTTGCTGTTGTCACCGGTCAGCGCCTGCACGTTCGCGGCGAACTGCTCCTCGTCGTCGTTCGACGAGGACGAGCTGTCGGCCGAATCCCGAGACGGGGTGCCGGCCGGCGGGCTGGCGCTCCGGTCGAGCGTGCCTGGACCTGTCTGCGACGGCGGCAACGGCGGCGGGACGGCACTGGGGTCGTCATCGTCGTCGGTGCTCGCCAGCGACTCTTCAACCGGCGCTTCCTGAGCCGGCGCTTCCTGAGCCGGCGCTTCCTGAGCCGGCGCTTCCTGAGCCGGGGCCTCCCCAACCGGGGCCTCCCCAACCGGCGCCTCCCCAACCGGCGCCTCCCCAACCGGCGCCTCCCCAACCGGCGACTCCCCAACCGGCGACTCCCCAACCGGCGCCTCCCCAACCGGCGACTCCTCAGCCGGCGCCTGGTCCTCGGCGGCGCGGACCCGGATCCGGACCGCATCGAACGCCGGCGTCTGGTTGGCGCGCTGCATCATCGGGATGCGGTGCGAACCGTCACCGGCCCAGGATGCGCACTGTGCGGTGCCCGTGCTGGGCAGTCCGGGCACCTGGATGGTCACCGTGTCCGGCGTCGCGCCGCCGTTGCGGTCCTCGGTCGCCACGAAGAACGCCGGAACCGGCGCGGGATCGGGCGCCTCGTCCGTGCTGGCGAGCAGGCGGCATGCCGTATGGAAATGGCCGCGGACCAGGCCCTCCTCGGTCAAGACCGAGCTCTCCACGTAGTAGCCGCCCTGGCCGGCCGCCAGGAAGCGGTCGCGGACCAGGTTGCGCGTGCTGACCCGCAGAGTGAAGGGCTTGCCCACCTCGACCGAGCTGGGCGCATCCGTGATCAGCAGCGTCGGGTTCTTCTCCTGCGCGCCGACCTCACCGAACGCGGTGGACACGCATCGCTCGCCCTTCTGGAAACCGTCGTGCGGCTCCAGGGCACTCTCGCCACAATCGTTCGCGAGGATCTCCAGGCCGTTCACCGTCTTGGCGGCCGTGGTTCCGGCGTTGTCCTCCGCGCTGGAGATCTGGGTGACGCCGATGATCCCCGCGAACACGACGAGTGAGCCGGCTGCGGCGAGAAGACGACGACGGGAACGGGTTTCAGGTGCTGCGCGACGGCTAGCAGACCTTCGCATGCGGGATACCTCGGCGTTCAAAGATTGCAGCGGGAGATTCGAACTGACCCAAGAAAGGCTAGGAGCCCGCACCGCTCGTACGCCAATTTCCGGAAAGAATTACGGCGTTCTTGAGTGGCAATTAAAGAAAAAATGGGGAACGTACGGCGAACCCCCGGCATCATCCGTTCGGCCGATGTCACCGGTTCACCGGCGGATCGTCAGGTTCGCGACTGTCCGAGCCCGGCGCCGGTCCCGCGGGGAGGATTGAACCCTTGTCTGTCGCGCGCTGTACACGGTGACGACGCCCTTCGACAGGAGATGTCCATGACGGCCGCGAGTCAACCCCTGACCCGATCAGTGATGTCCCCAGCTGCGGCGGCGCTCTCGGTGCTGTGGGCCGCAGTGATCGTCAACGTGGTCTTCGTCGAGGTGTCGTTCTTCACCTCCGACGTGCCGGAGAAGAACTCCCTGATCACCATCGGGAGATTCTTCGGCCTGCACGTCGCCCTCAGCATGATCGTCCAGTTGATCCTTATCGCCCGGTTGCCGTTCCTGGACCGGCGGATCGGGATGGACCGGCTCACCTCCTGGCATCGCTGGGTGGGCTTCACGCTGTTCTGGACCCTGCTTTTGCATGTGTCGTTCATCGTGACCGGTTTCGCACGGCTCGACGGCAATCCCATTCCGGTTCAGATAGTCAGCCTTGCCGGTTCGTTTCCGGTCCTGCTCGCCATGGCGGCATTCCTCATCATCCTGACGGTCGTAGTGGTCTCGATCCGGGCGGCGCGCCGCCGTTTGTCGTACGAAGCCTGGCACGCCGTTCACTTCGCCATTTACGTAGTTATCGTGCTCGCCCTCATTCATCAAATGTTCGAGATCACCACGTTCACCGCGTCCTCGGTGTCGCGCATCTATTGGTGGCTGCTCTGGACGTTCGCGCTCGGCTCGCTGTTGATCGGCCGGGTCGTCCTGCCGTTGATTCGCAACCGCCGGCACCAGTTCCGGGTGGCCGCGGTGGTCCCGGAGTCGGACAACGTCGTCTCGGTGCACGTGACGGGCAAGCACCTTGACAAACTGCCGGCCCGAGCCGGGCAGTTCATGCTCTGGCGGTTTCCCGGGTACAACCACTGGTGGCAGGTGAATCCGTTCTCCCTGTCCGCGGCACCGAACGGCGCGTCCTTACGATTGACCGCGAAGGCGATCGGGACCACCAGTGCAGGGTTGCGGAACGTGCCGATCGGCACGCGGGTGTTCGCCGAGGGCCCGTACGGCGCGTTCACCGCGCTGCAGCGCACCAAGGAGGCGACACTGCTCATCGCGGGCGGTGTCGGTGTCACGCCGATCCGCTCGCTGCTGGAGGAACTACCCGGTCCGGTGACCGTCCTCTACCGCGTGCACGGCATGGCGGACGCGGTGCTGCTCAACGAGATACGCGACCTGGCCGACAGGCGTGGCGCCCGAGTGCACGTCCTGACCGGGCGCACCGGCGAGGGCAACCCACCGAATGCTCCGTTCGAGCCGGCCAACCTGCTCGCCCTGGTGCCGGACATCCGCGATCGCGACGTGTTCGTCTGCGGCCCGGCACCGATGACCGACGCGGTGCTGCGGAGCCTCCGCGCGCTGCGGGTTCCGCGTTCACAGGTGCACGCCGAGCGCTTCCGCCTGGCCGGCTGAGCGCCGGTGCGCTCACGCCGACCGTACCCCTCTGTGCCTCAACGCAGCGCGGGCAGCACCTTGGTCCCGAACGCCTCCACGAACGGCATGAGGTCCTTGCCGACGTGGTGCAGATAGATCCGGTCGAAGCCGAGGGCCGCATAGCCGCGCAGCCACTCGGTGTGCGCCTCCAGGTCGGCGGAAATGTTGACCACCTCGCGGACTTGATCGATCGTGACGTGTTCGGAGACCACGTCGAAGTGCTCGACCAGTTCCAGGTCCCAGCACACCGGCGGCGGAAACACGTTACTCCGCCACTGGTCGTACGCGATCGCCTCGGCCTCGGCCTCGCTACCCGCCCAGCTGAGGTGTACCTGCAGGCACACCGGTCCGATTCCGCCCGCGTCGCGGTAGGCGGCGATCATCTGGCGCAGGTGGTCCTCGGGCGCGTTGACGGTGACCAGGCCATCGGCCCATGCGGCGCACCACTGGGCGGTCTTGACGCTGACCGCGGCGCCGATCAGCGGCGGCGGCGTCTCCGGCCGGGTCCACAGCCGGGCACGGTCCACAGTGACCAGACCCTCGTGGGTGACCGTCTCGCCGGCCAGCAGGTCGCGGATCACGTGGACGCATTCCAGCAGCCGGGCCTCCCGGACCTCCTTCCGCGGCCAGTCGCCACCGGTGATGTGCTCGTTGCTGAACTCGCCGCTGCCGAGCGCGGCCCAGAACCGGCCCGGGAACATCGCGCCCAGCGTGCCGATGGCCTGCGCGATGATCGCCGGGTGGTAGCGCTGCCCGGGCGCGTTCACCACACCGAACGAAAGGTTCGTGGCTTGCAGTGCGGCGCCCAACCACGACCAGGCGAAGGCCGATTCGCCCTGCCGGTCGCTCCAGGGCGAGAAGTGGTCGGAGCACATGGCCGCGTCGAATCCTGCCCGTTCCGCGGCGATCATGGCGGCCAGGAGATCAGCGGGTGGGATCTGCTCGTGAGAGGCATGAATTCCGTACTCCGTCATGACTCGAACTGGTACCCCGCAGACTCCTCGGCTACGCCCGCAGCCATATCGGTCATCCGCATCGTCACTTTGTGATGCTTGACACACCGGGGCGAACCGGGCCAGGGTAAAAGTCCCGATCGAGGAGCAACCGTGGCCAGAGCGGACGATGCAGGCACTCCCGGGCGGCCAGTGGCAAGCCCCGTGGCAAACGCCTTCCCCACGCGCTATCTGCCGAGGCCGCAGCTGCGGGACATGCCGGACGAGCCCCGTCCTTTCTGGCCGCTGATCGGCCCGGGCATCATCGCCGCCGGCGTCGGTCTGGCCTCCGGTGAATTCATCCTGTTCCCGTACATCGCCTCACAGGTCGGCCTGGTCTTCGTCTGGGCCGCGCTGGTGGGCCTGATCACCCAGTACTTCCTCAACATGGAGATCGAGCGGTACACCCTGGCGACCGGGGAGACCGCGCTCACCGGATTCAGCAGGTACTGGCGGCACTGGGGACTCGTATTCGCGATCCTGACCTACTTCGCGAACCTGTGGCCCGGCTGGGCCACCAGCTCGGCGACGCTGACCACGTACCTGTTCGGTGGGGAGCCCCGATGGATCGCCATCGGGATGCTGATCGCGATCGGGCTGATCCTGACGCTGGCGCCGGTGGTGTACGTCGCCCTGGAGCGGGCGCAGATGCTCAAGGTGGCCGCGGTGCTGACGCTCTTCATCGTCGGCGCGATCTTCGCGGTCGGCGCGGCGGCCTGGGCGGACGCGCCGGTGATCGTGACGCGACCGCGCATACCGACGGAACTGGGCTTCGCCCTCCTGCTCGGCGCGCTGGCCTTCGCCGGGGCCGGCGGTGGCCAGAACCTCGTGCAGTCGAACTGGATCCGGGACAAGGGCTTCGGCATGGGCAAATACGTGCCTCGTCTGGTCAGCCCGATCACCGGTCAGCCGGAGGCGGCGCCGAGCACCGGCTACGTCTTCGATCCGACGCAGGACAACCTACGGCGCTGGCGCGGCTGGTGGCGGTTCGCCAACGTCGAGCAGCTGACCACGTTCGTCCTTATCACCTTCCTGACGATCCTGTTCACGTCGCTGCTCGCCTACTCCACGGTCTTCGGCCGCGAAGGGCTGGAGAACAATATCGGCTTCCTCGAGATCGAGGGACAGGTTCTCGCCGAGCGCGTCGGCAGCTGGTTCCAATACTTCTTCTGGGCCATCGGGGCGTTCTCGCTGTTCGCCGCGTCGCTGGGCATCGTCGACTACACCAGCCGGCTCGCCGCCGACGTGGTGAAGACCTCGTACGCCCGCAACGCCAACGAGAGCAAGATTTACGCCGGGCTGGTCTGGGGCCTGGTCCTCATTGGAATCGTGGTCCTGCTGGCGGGCTTCGACCAGCCGATCGTGCTGCTGGTGATCTCGGCCGTGGTCGGCGGCTTCATGATGTTCATGTACTCCGGCCTGCTGATCCTCATCAACCGGAGGACCCTGCCGCCGCCGATCCGGGTGCGCGGCGTTCGGCTCGCCGCGCTCGTCTGGTCCCTCCTGCTCTTCGGAATTCTGTCGGTGCTGACCTTCCAGGACCGCATCGGCGATCTCTTCGGCGGGTGACCCACCGCGCCGATCTTGGAGTTGTGATGGGTGACGAAAGCCGCATTCCGGACGCTACGCCCACCACAACTCCAAGATCGCGGGGCCTCACGCGGAGTGTGACTTGAAGGTCCCCCGGTACGCCTGGGGCGTCGTGCTCAGCCGGTGCGCGAAGTGATGCCGTAGAGTGGCCGCGCTGCCGAAGCCGGCCCGGGACGCGATCGAGTCGACACCGAGGTCGGAATCCTCGAGCAGCCGCCGGGCGAACAACAGCCGCTGGCCGATCAGCCAGTCGTGCGGCGTGGCACCGGTCTCGGATCGGAACTTGCGGGCGAACGTCCTGGGCGCCATGTGGGCCAGATCGGCCATCGTCTCGACGGTGTGTGCCTGGTCCAGGGTCTCCAGGACATGCGCGAGGACCGGTTGGAGGGTCTCGCACTCGATCGGCATGACCGGCGTCTCGATGAACTGCGCCTGACCACCCTCACGGTGCGGCGGCACGACCATCCGCCGGGCCACCATGGTGGCGACCGCCGAACCGTGTTCCTGCCGGATCAGGTGCAGCCCCGCGTCCACACTGGCCGCCGTGCCCGCGCTGGTCAGGATGTTGCCGTCGGCGACGTACAGGACGTTCGGGTCGACCTTGGCGGCCGGGAAGGCTGCGGCCAGCCGATCGGTGTGCCGCCAGTGCGTCGTGCATCGACGGTCGTCCAGCAGTCCGGCCGCGCCGAGCGCGAACGCGCCGGTACACACGCTCATCACCCAGGCGCCGCGATCGTGCGCCCGTCGCAACGCGTGCAGCACCTCGGTGGGCGGCTCCAGCGCGGTGTCGTAGGGCACGATCGCCACCAGGTCGGCGTCGTCGACCGGCGCGAGGTCGTGATCGGGTGAGATGGCGAACCCCGCTTCGGTCCGTACCGGAACGCCGCCCGGTGCGCACAGGAAGAAGTCGTACGCGGGCAGGCCCTCTGCCGTGCGGTCGTACCCGAAGAGCTCGCACATCACGCCGAGCTCGAACACCGCCACGCCCGGCAGGGCGATCACCGCGACCTTCTTCAGCATGCGGGCCAGTCTAACCAACGTTGGCAGGATTTTGTAGATGTATGGCATCTCTGCCACTGTCACCTTCGGAGGCAGCGGAGCATGCTCGAGTCATGGAAATCTTCGTAGCCCTGTTCCTGGTGCTCATCGCCCTCGCTTCCGCTCTCGGCCTGGTCGCGGACAGCCGTGACAGCGCCGACTGGAAGCCGACAAAACAAGGCGTGCGCGCGGCCCGGTGGGATTAGCGGCGCACCGAATGCGCTCAGCGCGAACACGCTGACGGCGAACACACGAGACGATCGCCGGTGAACGCGGCTAGCGTCGACACATGGACGTACAGAGTCGTTATGTCGTGCCGTCGTTCACCGAGCGAACGTCGTACGGGACCACCTCGAAGGACCCGTACACCAAGATGTTCGAGGACCGGATCATCTTCCTCGGCGTGCAGGTCGACGACACGTCCGCGAACGACGTGATGGCGCAGCTGCTCACGCTCGAGGGCATGGACCCGGACCGGGACATCACCATGTACATCAACTCGCCCGGCGGCTCGTACACGGCGATGACCGCGATCTACGACACAATGCAGTACGTCCATCCTGACATCGCCACGGTATGCCTGGGCCAGGCCGCCTCCGCCGCGGCGATCCTGCTGGCGGGCGGCACCAAGGGCAAGCGGATGGCGCTGCCCAACTCGCGGATTCTCATCCACCAGCCCGCGCTCGGCGGCGCGGTCCAGGGCCAAGGCACCGACCTGGAGATCCAGGCCCGGGAGATCATGCGGATGCGCGCCCAGATGGAGCTGCTGCTCGCCGAGCAGTCCGGCCAGCCGCTCGAGAAGGTCACCCGCGACATCGACCGAGACAAGATCATGACCGCCGATGAGGCCAAGCAGTACGGCATCGTCGACGTCGTCCTCAGCACACGCAAGAAGAGCCTGCTCAGCGCGGCGAGCGGCTAGATCCTTCGGGTTCGCCCACTCTCCGGCTCCGCGATCTTGGAGTTGTGGTGCCCCACAAAAGCCGCATCGGGGTCAACAGCCCCACCACAACTCCAAGATCGCGGGGATGCGGGGCGGCACGGCGGCGGAGACGGAAAGCCGACGCTCGGCGCGCGGTATCTGGCGCGGTCCGTCGACCTCTTCCAGACAGGTGTGGCAGCCATGTTCTGAGGAGGAACGGCCATGGTCGACGCCGCGGTAATGCTCTGGCGGACGCTGGTCATCGCGCTCTCGGCGGTGCTGGTGATGGCGCTCGGCGGAATCATTTGGACGGTCGCGGACGGCAACGGCGACACCAGCCCGGACGTCATCGTCACCGTCTTCTCCGGCGCGCTGGCCGGGCTGCTGGGCCTTTTCGTGCGGATGCCACGGAACTGAGCGCGAGGGGGAACAGCGATGTCCGTACAGGAAGCTATTCGTGACGCCATGGAAGGCGTCGAAGGCGAGTCGGAAGAGGTGAAGGCGGCGGTGGGCGCCGCGGCCGTGACCGCCGCCACCAGTGTGCCTGCGCCACCGGCGCAGGAGGTTGGCGTGCTCTGGAAGATCCTGGTGCTGGCGCTGTCGGCGGTGCTGGTCATCGCCCTGGCCGGCATCATCTGGACGGTGGTGGACGGTAAGGACACGACCAGCCCGGACGTCATCGTGACGGTCTTCTCCTCGGCGCTGACCGGCCTGCTCGGTCTGTTCATCAAGTCGCCGAGCTGAGGATCGTCGACCTGCCAGGGGCCGGAACCGGAATCGGGCCGGCCGACGGCGACATGCTCGCCGCCGACCGGCCCGATTTCGCTGTTCTGCTCAGGCGCCGCCCGCGGTGAGGCTGACCTCCTGCGGCTTGAACGACGCGCCGTTCACGTCGATGCCGGCCGACTTGGCCTGATCGACCGCCTGCCGCATGTAGTCGTTCGTGAAGGCCATGCCTTCCGGCTGCTTCGTCAGCACGGTGTCGCCGGTCTGGTTCTTGGTATTCATGGACAGCTCGACGGTCTGCTTCCAGGCCGCCTCGTCGACCAGCCCGACGCCCGCCGGTGCCGGCCAGATCAGCTTGTTTACCTCGTTCATCTGCCACAGCTGATGGCTCTTGCCGAGCTTGGATCCCTTGGCCACCACCAGATCACGGCATGCCTCCGCGTTGTCCCGGCAGTACGCCCAACCCTTGATCGTGCCGAGCAGGAATTTCACCGTCTGCTGCTGGTACGCCGGGTCGTTCAGCTTGTCCGTGCTCGCCCACACCGCGTCCTGCAACATCGAGGTGCCCTCGGTCTTCCAGTCGATGATCTGGAAGTCGTCGGCCGTGTAGAGCTTGCCGGTCGCCGGGTTCTTGGCCTCGAGCAACTGCGCGTATTCGTTGTAGCTCATCGCCTGCGCGGCGTCGATCTCCTTCTTCAGCAGCGCCTGCATGTCGAACTGCTGCTGTACGAGGGTGACATCCTTGCCCGGGTCCAGCCCGGCCTTGGTCATGCCGGCGAACAGCTCGAACTCGTTGCCGAAGCCCCAGTTGCCGATCTTCTTGCCCTTGAAATCGGCGGCCGACGTGATGCCGCTGTCCTTCCACGCGACCTGGTACGTGCCGGAGCGCGCGAAGATCTGCCCGACGTCGGTGATGTTGGCACCCTGCTCGCGGGAGGCCAGCGCCTTGGGCACCCAGGCGACCGCGTAGTCGGCTTTCCCCTGCGCGAGCACGGTTTGCGGCACGATGTCCACGCCGCCTTCGAGCAGCTGGACGTCGAGGCCCTGCTCGGAATAGAAGCCCTGGTCCACGGCGGCCATGTAACCGGCGAACTGGGCCTGGTAGAACCATTGCAGTTGCAGCTTGACGGGAGTGAGGGCACCGCCGCTGCCGCCCGGCGCGGGGGTGGACGGGGTGTTGTCGGCGGTACCGCAAGCGGTGAGCACGAGCAGCGAAGCAAGGAAGAGACGCGTTTTCTTCACGCGGGCTCCTAAGTGATCAGACGGGATTTCCAGGGCATGGCGAGACGCTCGACGATGAGCGTGGTCAGGTAGAAGACGAGTCCGAGGACGCAGGCGCCGACCACGAAGGCCCAGGCACGGGGGTACGCGGTGAACGCGGCGGCGGAGGTGATCCGCGCCCCCAGCCCGTCCTGCAGTCCGCCGAAGTACTCGGCGACGACGGCGGCGATGACGGCCAGCGAGGACGCCTGTCGCAGGCCGGTGAAGACGAACCCCAGCGCGCCGGGCAGCCGCACCTTTCGGGCGAAGGTCCAGGTGCCGGCCGCGTAGCTGGCCATCAGCTCGCGGTGTACCGGGTCGACCTCACGCAGGCCGCGAAGTGTGTTGATGAACACCGGAAAGAACACGATGATCGCGGTGACTATGCGGCGCGGCACGCTGCTGGTCGACTCGAACATGTTGTTGAGGATCGGCGCCAGCGCGATGATCGGCAGCGCGTTCAGCACCGCGGCGAACGGCACGCTGATCTCGCTGAGCAGCCGGACCCGGCTGGCCACCATCGCGACCACTACGCCGATCGCGGAGCCGGCGATCAGCCCGATGAGCGCGTTCTCGCCGCTGGCAACGGCGGCCGCCCAGACGTTCGCGCGCTGCGCGACCAGCTCGGCCCAGATCGCCGAGGGGGCGGGCAGGATGTACGGCGCGATCCGGCCGAGCGTGACCGTGAGCTCCCACCCGACCAGCGCCATGATTCCCACGACGACCGGCGGCAGGATCGATTTCACCCACTTCATGGCGCGGCCGGGGCGGGAGTGTTGCCGCTGCGGAGTGCGCGGCGGACCGACGTGATGGCCTCGAAGTAGGAGTCGGCCTGCCGGGTGGCTTCGGTGCGCTCGCCCAGGTCGACCCGGATCTCGGCGGTGATCCGGCCGGGCCGCGGTGACATCACCATGACCCGGTTCGACAGGAAGACGGCCTCGGAGATGGAGTGCGTGACGAACACCGTGGCGGCGCCGGTCTTCGCGCAGATGCCCAACAGCTCCGCCTGCAGCCGCTCCCGTGTCATCTCGTCCAGTGCGCCGAACGGCTCGTCCATCAACAGCAGCGGCGGCGAAACCGCCAGCGCCCGTGCGATGGCGACCCGCTGCTGCATGCCGCCGGACAGCTGGCCCGGGTAGTGCGAGGTGAAGTCCTCGAGCCCGACGAGGGTGAGCATCTGCCTCGCGCGGTCGCGGCGGTCCGAGCGCGACATGCCCCGCAGTTCCAGCGGCAGTTCGACATTGCGCAGCACGGTCCGCCACTCGAAGAGGCCCGCCTGCTGGAACGCGATCCCGTAGCCCTGTTTGCGCCGAGCGGTCTCGGCCGGCTCACCGGCGACGGTGACCGTCCCGCGGGTGGGCGGGATGAGGTCGGCGATCAGGCGCAGCAACGTGCTCTTGCCACACCCGGACGGCCCGATCAACGAAACGAACTCGCCGTCGCCCACGCTCAGGTCCACATCGGACAGGGCGGTCACCTCGTCCGGGCGGCCCTGATTGAAGACCTTCGTCACTCCGGACACCGATACCGCGCGCTTCGGCCCGGGCACACCGGCGCCGACTCGGTCGCTCACAGCGTGGCCACCTCCACCCGGCGGCGGTGCCGCATCAACGGCACCTCGAGAAGACTGACCAGGCCGGCGACGACCAGGCCGAGCAGGGCCGCACCCAGCATGGCGGTGTATACCTTGGCGGGATCCGAGGTGGCCTCCCGGGAGTACTCGATGACGAGGCGCCCGATCCCGCCACGGGTACCCGTACTGATCTCGCCGACCACCGCGCCCACGACGGCGGCCGCGCCGGCCAGGCGCAACGCCGGGAACAGATAGGGCAGCGCCGCGGGCAGGCGCAGCTTGACAAGCGTCCGCCACCAACCGGCGGCGTAGCTGCGCATCAGCTCCACACCGCTGGCTTGCGGCGATTGCAGGCCGCGCAGCATGCCCACCGCGACCGGGAAGAACGCCAGGTATGCGGCGATGACCGCGACCGTCATCCAGTCCGGCCACGGCAAACCGCCGATGGACAGGTTGCCGCTCCACCCGGCCACCAGCGGCGCGAGCGCCACCAGCGGCACGGTCTGGGAGAGGATGACGTACGGCAGCAGGCCGCGCTCGACCAGCCGGAAGCGCTGCATCGCGACGGCGAGCAGCAGGCCGATCAGCGCGCCGGCGGCGAACCCGACGGTCGTGATGCCCAGGGTGAAGGCGCACGCCTGGAGCACCACGATCCACACTGGCCGGCCACCGGTGAGTTCCGGCCGGCTCAATCGGCTCACCACGTCCCACACGTGCGGCATGGAGAGGTCGTCGGCGCGCGGCAGCACCCGCGTGCCGAACAACACTGTGCCGTCCGGGTTGCCGACCGCCTTGTACGCCTCCCAGAGGACCATCGAGGCGGCCAACGCGGCGAGGGCGAACAGCACACGCTTCACGAGAACGCCGGGATGACGTGCTCCCCGTACGCGGCGAGCGTGGACTCCTTCGCGTCGTGCTGGAGGTAGATCGCGAACTGGTCGGCACCGAGCTCCCGCAACTCGGCGAGGCGCTTGAGGTGGCTTTCCACCGGGCCCAGGATGCAGAACCGGTCGACCACCTCGTCGGGCACGAACGTGGTGTGCGTGTTACCGGCCCGCCCGTGCTCGGCGTAGTCGTACCCCTGCCGGCCCTTGATGTAGTCGGTGAGCACCTGCGGCACGGCACCGTCCGAGCCGTAGCGCGCCACGATGTCCGCCACGTGGTTGCCGACCATCCCACCGAACCAGCGGGTCTGGTCCCGCTGGTGCGCGAGATCCTCACCGACATAGGCCGGCGCGGCCACACAGAACTTGATCGGCGCCGGATCGCGGCCGGCCTTCTCGGCGGCGCTGCGCACCGCCTTGATCATCCATTCCGCGATGTCCGGATCGGCGAGCTGCAGGATGTAGCCGTCGCCCACCTCGCCGGTCAGGGCCAGGGCCTTGGGTCCGTACGCCGCCACCCAGATGTCCAGCCGGCTCTGCGGCGCCCAGGCGAACCGCAGTTCCCGGCCACGTAACGAGACCGTCTCGCCGTTGGCCAGCCCGCGGATCACGCCGATGCTCTCGCGTAGCTGCGCCAGCGTGTTCGGTTGCAGCCCGAGCACTCGAAGCGCAGAGTCACCCCGGCCGATCCCGCAGATCGTCCGGTTGCCGTACATCTCGTTCAGCGTGGCGAACTGCGAGGCGATCACCGTCCAGTCCCGGGTACCCGGGTTGGTGACCATCGGACCGACGATGACCCGCTCCGTGTCGGCGAGGATCTTGCTGTAGATGACGAACGGCTCCTGCCACAGCACGTGCGAGTCGAACGTCCACACGTGGCTGAAACCTGCCGCTTCGGCCTTCCTGGCGAGGTCGACCACGCCCAGGGCCGGCGGATCGTTCTGCAGAACGACGCCGATGTCCATGCTTCTCACCGCACCTTCGGCAGGCTCGGACACGCCCGCTGGTCAGTTGTGATCCCATGCTTGATCTCACGCATGCGCGCGCCTCTCAGAGCAGGTAGTCGCTGAGGCCGCGCTTGAGGAACCGGCCATGCCCGGCGCGGCCGTGGTACTCACCGCCCGAGCTGATCACCTCGCCGCGGGAGAGTACGGTGTCCACCCTGCCGTCGATCTCCCAGCCCTCCCAGGCGGAGTAGTCCATGTTCATGTGATGGGTGTCGACGCCGATCCTGGTCCGGCCGTTCGGGTCGTAGACCACGATGTCGGCGTCCGAGCCGGGCGCGATGACACCCTTCTTGGGGTACAGGCCGAACATCCGGGCGGGCGTGGTGGCGATCGTCTCGACCCACCGGCCCAGCGACAGCTTGCCGTCCGCGACGCCCTGGTAGATCAGGTCGACCCGGTGCTCGATGCCGCCGATGCCGTTCGGGATCTTGGAGAAGTCGCCGAGCCCCATCTCCTTCTGGTCCTTCATGCAGAACGGGCAGTGGTCGGTGGACACCACGGATAGATCGTTGGTGCGCAGCCCCTGCCACAGATCGGCGCGATGGCTCTCGTGCTTGGACCGCAGCGGCGTCGAGCAGACCCACTTGGCCCCCTCGAAGCCGGGCGCGCCGAGCTGGTCCTCCAGAGTCAGGTAGAGGTACTGCGGGCACGTCTCGGCGAACACGTTGCGGCCGGTGTCCCGGGCGGCCTTGACCTGCTCGAGCGCCTTCGACGCGGACAGGTGGACGATGTAGAGCGGGCAGTCCGCGGCCACGGCGGCCAGCCAGATCGCCCGGCTGGTCGCCTCCGCCTCGAGTTCCTGCGGCCGGGTGATGCCGTGGAAGATCGGGTCCGTCTCGCCGCGCTCCAGCGCCTGCTTGATCAGCACGTCGATGGCCGGGCCGTTCTCCGCGTGCATCATGATCAGGGCGCCGTTGGAGCGGGCCTTCTGCATCGCGCGTAGGATCTGCCCGTCGTCGCTGTAGAACACCCCGGGGTACGCCATGAACAGCTTGAAGCTGCTGATGCCCTCGTCGTTTACCAACTGATCCATCGCCTTGAGCGCGTCGTCGTCCACGCCGCCGAGGATCATGTGGAACCCGTAGTCGATGTGACAGTTGCCGTCGGCCTTCTGGTGCCACGCGGCAAGGCCGTCCTGCACCACCTCGCCGAAGCGCTGGATGGCGAAGTCGATGATCGTGGTGGTGCCGCCGATCGCCGCCGCCCGCGTCCCGGTCTCGAACGTGTCGCTGGCTTCGGTGCCACCGAACGGCATCTGCATGTGGGTATGCCCGTCGATCGCGCCGGGGATGACGAACTTGCCCGTGGCGTCGATGGTCTCCACGTCCTCCGGTCCCCGCCCGGGCGCGAAGACGGCCGCGATCGTCTCGCCGTCCACCAGCACATCGCCGATGGCGGGACCGGTCGCGTTGATGACGGTGCCGCCCTTGATCAGCTTCACGGGGCCACCAACCCTTCGTAGGAGTCCGGGCGGCGGTCGCGGTAGAACTGCCACCGGTTGCGCACCACATCGAGCAGGCTCATGTCCAGGTCTCGTACGACCAGCTCGGGGTTGTGGGTGTCGCCGACCTCACCGACGAACTTCCCCTCCGGGTCGACGAAGTACGACTGCCCGTAGAAGTCGTTGTCACCCAGGTCCTCGATGCCGGTCCGGTTGATCGCGCCGATGAAGTACTCGTTTGCCACCGCGCTGGCCGGTTGCTCGAGCTGCCACAGGTAGGAGGAGAGGCCACGGCTGGTCGCCGAGGGATTGAAGACGAGTTCGGCGCCGTTCAGGCCGAGCGCCCGCCAGCCCTCCGGGAAGTGCCGGTCGTAGCAGATGTACACGCCCACCTTGCCGACCGCGGTGTCGAAGACCGGATAGCCGAGATTGCCGGGCCGGAAGTAGAACTTCTCCCAGAAGCCCTTCACCTGCGGGATGTGGTTCTTCCGGTACTTGCCGAGGTACTTGCCGTCGG
>Ga0081539_10001474_pt1 | contig 39921 bp, 39 predicted proteins | sample TabmetS4T2R2_FD_71023 | JGI IMG/M metagenome (GOLD analysis project Ga0081539, IMG submission 71023) | Tabebuia heterophylla rhizosphere microbial communities from the University of Puerto Rico - S4T2R2 | ecosystem: Host-associated > Plants > Roots > Rhizosphere ... | reverse complement strand
CCCAGTGACCTGGGACTTCACCTATCTGAAAAATCGTGAGTATGTTGATTGGCCTCTCAAAGCGAGCGACACGATTTTTGTCCCCGACTTCATCGTCAAAGATGAAGATAGAAAAGTCTACCGGATTGAGTTCACTCCTCAGTGCGGATTATCGTACACGCTGACTCGGTTCTTTATCCGGTTCGAAGATCTGGACGAAGCGTTCGATCACCCAGAACTCAATAGAAAAGAGATCACCATTCTGGTCGACCATTACCGGGCGCCCTGCGCCGATCGCAGCGACCCCCAGTTGTGCTATCTAGTGTCTAAGGATTCTTCAAACCAGTTTCCGTATTTCTATTATGAGATTGATGGGTTCGAGTTCCACTGGGGACATCGGTACCAATTGTTAGTGATCGAAGAAGCGATGCCACAATATACAGCCAATGACCCTCCCTATGCTTATCGTCTTGTCAAGATACTATCGGACATGCCGGCTCACCCACGTCAATCATTTGATATCCCATTAAAAAATCCATCTCATCGATTCTTCACTCTCGATCGGTCTTCCGGAGTCGTTTTGGTAGGTGGTGTGAAAATAAAATTCATCAATCCGACATTGAAAGCACGATTGCTGAAGGCAGGCGAATCCGCTGAGTTCATCAGAGGCTCTTTTAAACCCGACCCCACGCAGCACAATGTCATCATTCTGACGAATTTCTCTCAGCAATAGTAAGGTGGGTGTCTGTTTTGCCATCCTAATAAATAGGCAATCATTTCAGATAATGATAGGCGCGCATGCCGACAAGCATCGATGCAAACCTCGGCAGGAGTTTATCCGGCTCCGGAATCTGGCGCCGCGCAGCCTCGGCCACGGCTTCATCTCTCTTCATCTTCAACGCCAGTTCCCACGATTGCGCCTGAGGCGCGTCGATCTTGCGCATCTGATCCTGTTGTTCGCGCATTTGATCGATCTTGCCCTCTTTCCGCAGGATCTCCGCATAGGCGGCGCGGGAGAAGAGCGAGAGGGGAAACGATGCGACGCAATCATCGAGGGTCTTTGAGGCTTTCGCCAGATCGCTTTGTTGCTCGTAAGCGAAGGCCAGCAGCACATAGGTAAAGGGGCGGCTATAGCCATGCTTGAGCGCGTATTCGATGTGCGGGACCGCCTCCGCGGCATTCTTCATTTGATAGAGCAGCAGCCCATAGCCGAGATGTGCGCCCGCGTTTTGCGGATCAAGTTTGATGACCTGGTCGTAGCGCGCCCGCAATCTCTCATTGCCGGCGGGATTGTTCGGATAGAAGGCGAAATCGAGCGGCTCCGCACTGAGATAGGCGCGGCCCTGCAAGCTCTGGCTGGAATAGACGCTGGACGCACGGCCGCCAAAGACGAGGCACGCCAGCACCAGGATCACACTGCAGGCGATCGCGGCGATCCTCGGCAATGCGATCGACCGGTCCTCAATCTCGGATGAGGATGTGGATGATCCATCCTCGTCCGATTTGGTGAATGCAAAACCGATGGCGAGCACGCAGGCGAGCAGAAAAGCGCCCGGCGTGTAACGCAGCGAAAATGCGCTGGTCGCCGAGCTGATGCCGAAAGCCGCCAATCCCAGGATGGCGCCGAGGACCCAGTAGCTCTGCGTCCGCCTCAGCCCTTGCCATAATCGCCGGGCGATCAACACCCAGCACGCCGCGAAGATCGCCAGTCCGACGACGCCCAGCTCGACGAAGATCTGCAGATATTCGTTATGTGTCAGCGGGCTATGAATCTCATCGTTATCTTCCGGGCCGGCCAGTTTGGCGACCTCGGCATATTTTGGGTTAGAGACGAAATATCGGCGGTAGCTGCCATAGAGGCTCGGATAGCCCGCGTTGCCGACGCCGACCAGCGCATTACGCGAGCCCATCTCCCAGGCGGTGATCCATCCGCGAAGCCGAGTCGTCAGGCCGCCCTCGGCTGCCTGGAGTTGAGTCGCGCCTTGAATGCGGAATGCGATCTCCTGGCGAAAGCGAACGCCGACGGCAATGCCGGCGACTACAAACACTGCCATGACGATGGCGAGCCGTTGTTTGCTCTGCAACTTGACCAGCTTGAAGCCGAGCGCCAGCGCGATTGCAATCAGGACGACCACCATCCCGATCAGTGCGCCGCGCCTCATCCCGATCAATAATGTCACCATCAATAGTCCGGAGAGTGCCGCTGAGACGATCGTCAGGCCGCGTTTCTCACTGCAGAGATAGTTCAAAATTTGAAGAGGCAAGATCGTGACGAGCAGTTCCGACGTGATCCCATGATTGAAGAAGATGCCGAGCATGACGTAACCGTAGACGGCGCGTTCATAAAGGAGCGAGATCGCCAGGATGACTGCGACGACGGTCAACGAATAATGCAGCCACAACGCCGAACGCGGTCGCAAAGAGAGCAGCCCCGCGCCGAAAAAGATCCCGAACCCAAACCAGATCCCCGAAACTCTGAGACCTTCCTCAGGCGCGGGCGCCCAGAGCAAGGTCACCAGTTGCCAGATGATGAGCGCAGCCAGCGCGACGAATATTAATAGATACTCTCGATTGAGCCTGGGCGAAGTGGTCCGGGAGCGAATGATCTGAAAGAGTCCGATTCCCGCAAAGATCGTTGCCACCATTGCGAAGACCAGCTCCTGGGTTGCCAAACCTTGATAGCTGAGATCCGGCGGAACGAAGAAATTCGGCGTCAGTGCGAGGAAGGGAAGAATGAGCAGGGCGATTTCAAATGGCCCAACGCCCACACTCCGCTGTGTGGAGATATTTTTCGATTTCATACGCAAGCGGGGCGCTTGAAAAGTGTCAGGGAATCAAACGAGTCTGGATCTCGTTCGGGGCAGTGAAGAGGGGAATTGGCCTACCGTGAGCCGCCGGAACTCTGCTTCTCCGGTTTAGCATCCTTGGTCGAGCCCTTGGCGTCCGGCGCCGATTGCTTCGTTTCGCCGTTCGACGGACGTCGTTTGCGGGCGAAGGTCATCGGTTTGCTCGGGACGATATCGAGCGCGCCGTCGCACGATTCGTTGGCCGCCTTGGTCTTCTTGGGGGGAGTTGAGGACTGAGTCCGTGCCCAGATCGCCGGGCAAGAGAGGGAGAGGATCGAGAGCAGTAGCGTCACTCTCATGAGATTCGGAAACTTCATCATCGCGTTACCACCTGTCAGTAAAGATTCCATTGATGCCTCAGATGAATCGCTGATTCATTGCAGACGGCCTCAATTGTACATCGCCAAAAATTCAAAAGGCAAAGACGACGGGTCAAACTCGAGGCCGAAAGTCGGTTTTACTTTTTCGACAATCAAAAGATAACTTTTCGAGAAATAACATATTGAAATGGTCTTGTCAGTTTCATATAATGCGCCATCGTTTCAGCTAGAGGTTCAAGCCAAGCTGTGAACTTCACGATGTGGAAGAGGGCAATTAGCGGTTCTTGCTCTCTCATCTTTACCTCATTTAACTGAATAAAAATATAGATGGCTTCGGATTTAAGTAAACCTAGACTCGCAGACTGCGAGTATTGCAGTGGCACGGGATGGGAGTTAGTCGAAGGTAAGGGAGTACGACAATGTCGCTGTCGGCAAGGCGAGAGACGTGATCAGCTCTTGATGGCTGCGCATGTTCCTAAGCGGTACGAAAACTGTTCTTTCGAAAACTATCACCCCCAAGGCAACAACTTCACCGCTGATGAGATCTTCAGATCTCAATCGCATGCCTTAAATGACGCTCAGAAATTGGCCAGGGAATATCCAATCCTCGATATTGGGCTTCTTTTTATTGGACCATGTGGCGTCGGCAAAACGCATCTGGCGGTGGCTACAATCAAATCTTTGATCGATAAAGGCATCTCCTGTCTTTTTTACGATTTTCGTGATTTGCTTAAAGAGATCCAGGACAGCTATAACCCGATTGCAAAAACTACTGAGTTGAGAGTCCTCGAACCAGTCTATCAGGCCGAGATTTTGGTCCTCGATGAACTGGGGGCATCGAAACCCAGTGATTGGGTGCGCGATACGATGACACAGATCATCAACACCCGTTACAACGACAAGAAAGTCACGATCTTTACCACCAACTATCTGGACGAGACCGAGAATCCGAACGAAGAGACGCTCACTGACCGCGTCGGCGTTCGCCTCCGCTCGCGGCTTTACGAAATGTGTAAAGTTGTTCAGGTCAAAGGTGAAGATTACCGCCTCAAGATCGGCAAGAACCGAGGCCGAAAATTCTAACCCCTTTCATCAGCTGATGATCCCAAGCGGCCCCGGCGCGGATTGAGTTGGCCACGCAAGCGATTGATTTGAATGGCGTTTGTGTGGGCGGCCCAGTTCGTGGCGGGGGGAGCTTCGGGTCATGTCTTTGTGTTGACAAGTACTTGTCAAAACTTGGTTATCCGGCTATGATTTCGGTGATATGAGTTCAGTTCAACCGCTTCGTTCCAACAAGCCTGAACAACCATCGCCGCATGCTTTGCACCATCGAGCAATGGATAATCTGCGATATATCCGGGAAACGATGGAGCGGGCCTCTTCGTTCACCGCGGTTCCGGGGTGGGGCGGGGTGTTGGTTGGAGTGACTGCTTTGATTGCGGCGGCGCTGGCGACGCGAATTCGAGACGAGCACGAATGGATGTACGTGTGGGCTTGTGAATTACCGCTCGCTTTGTGCATCGGCGGCTTGACGATGAAGCGTAAAGCGCACGCGGCAGAGATGAAATTGTTCTCAGGGCCGGGACGCCGGTTCACACTCAGCCTGGCACCGCCGCTCTTGGCCGGAGCGTTCTTATCATTGGCGCTGACGCATGAAGACGCAGTGGATGTCTTGCCCGGGATGTGGATGCTGCTATACGGCACAGGGATCATGACCGGCGGAGCCTTCTCGGTCAAGATCGTTCCGATCATGGGGCTTTGTTTTATGGTTTTGGGAGCGGCGGCGCTCTTCGCGCCCATCAACTATGGCAACCTGCTCATGGCGATCGGATTTGGAGGGCTTCATATCGTTTTCGGAATTATCATTGCAAGGAGGCATGGTGGCTAGACAGACAGCTCGTTCAACCACACCGCCTAATAAGACGCAGTTGGGCAAGACACAGATCGCGAAACCGCGAGTTGCGGCGCGGGCCATGGAAGCCATGCGCGCGGCCGAGAAGGCGCCGGAACTAGATAACCTCATTCACGAGCGCATGCGGCTCGGGATCGTCAGCGCGCTCGCGGCCAATGAATCTCTCACCTTCAGCGAACTCAAAGAATTGCTTAAGACGACCGACGGCAATATCAGCGTCCATGCACGCAAACTCGAAGAAGCCGATTACATCACTTGCACCAAATCGTTCGATGGACGAATCCCCAAGACCGAATATCGTTTGACGGCGGCCGGCCGGCGGGCTCTCGAGATGTATCTCGATCATATGGAAGCCTTGATCCGCGCCGCGCGCGATCGTTGACGGTCAATCGACTCATCTTTAGTTTTTCAAGGTTGACTTTATCGGACAAAGCACTTGATTATCCCCAGAAGGAGGGCTATGTACCAATTCGCTTTGATTGAGGAGACGGCGGCGGCAGTCATGAAGACGCACCATTGCCTGTTACGATTGCAGACCTCGGAGTGTCTGGAATTTATCGACTTGACCGAACAGATCGCGTCGATCGTCGCCCGTTCGGGGATTCGCCAGGGAGTGGCGAACATTCAAACGCGGCACACGACGACCGCCATCATCGTCAATGAGAATGAGCCGTTATTACTGGAAGACCTGCGGCGGGTCCTGAATCATCACGTACCTTCTGACGGGGAATATCAGCACAACGATTTCAGCCGCCGGATCGACATTCCCCCCGATGAACCCGCAAATGGACACGCCCATTGCAAGGCACTCTTCTTGCCGACTTCAGTCAGTATCAATATCGTCGATGGGCAGATGCAATTCGGGCGGTGGCAGAGCCTCTTCTTCATTGAACTCGATGAGGCGCGCGAGCGGAGTATCTCCGTCATGGTCATCGGACAGGCGAGCAGTTGATCGCGAATCGATTGGAGTTGCACTCGGAGCCGGTCCGGTCGGCGGACCGGCACAAGAGAAGAGAGAAGAGAACGAACCGATTACCTCCCCGGACTTCCAACCTCAGCACTCCCTCCGGCATCCCCGCGGCTCTTACTTATCGATCGGAATTAATCCCCACCAATCAACCTTCCTGCTGAACTCCTGAGACCAAATGGCACGGCAAAAGCGGTAATCAAAGCGGGTCATAAGAATGCAACTCAGCCCTCCGGATTTTCGTTACTAACATTGCATCCATTGCATCGGGCAATCACAAAAAACTGCGCCGGCTGTTAATGATTTTTCGCAGTGATCGTTATTTCCAATGGCGTTGTGCTGCGGCATCGAGGATTGCGTCTATCTTGGTCTGTGGCACTCTCCGGCTGTAAGCCCAACTTCAGGTCGTAACAATTTAATGCGGTTAGAGTGGATTGACATTCCATGAGATATCTATCTTCCTTCTATGGTGACGCTGCGAGGATTGCGCTGCAGTCCGTCTTTTCGCATAAACTACGCACTTTTCTGACGTTGATCGGGATCATTATCGGAGTTGCGTCGGTCGTGATCGTCGGGGCATCGATCAACGGCTTCAACAATTATGTCTTGACGACCGTCTCGAAGATCCTCGGGGTCAACCATTTCATGATCGGCCGGTTTGCCCATCAGGGGCGAGTGAGCGAAGACGAATGGGAGAGGATGCAGCGGCGGAACAAGATCTTGTACCTTGAGGATTATGAATGGTTGCGGGAGAACTGCCGGTCGTGTTTGGAGGTTGGCGCGCAGGTTCAGACCAACATCAACCTCAAAGAGAACGGGCATGAAACTTTCGGAACCCGGATCATGGGAGTGACGGCGAATATGAGTGAGATCGAGAACAAGAATATCGCCGAAGGCCGTTTCATCGCTCCGCACGAGGTTGATCACGCCGCGCTGGTCTGTGTCATCGGCGCCGAATTGAAAGAGAAGATCTTTGAAGGCCGCGACCCGATCGGAAAGACGATCAAGATCAAAGAGATTCCCATGACTGTCATCGGCGTCGAAGAGAAACGCGGGACTTTTATGGGAGACTCCCTCGATAACCATGCCTATCTTCCGCTCTTAACTTTCGGCCATCTCTTCGGGCGCCGCCAGAGTTTGCAGTTGCACGGCAAAGCGGAGAGCCGCGAGACCTTTACGGCGGCGATTGAAGATGCGCGGCTGGCGATGCGCAACCGTCACAAATTGATCGGTAACGAGGAGGATGATTTCGGCATCGTCAACACCGATGCGGTCAATCAACAGGTCGATCAATTCACCGGCACGATCGCTCTGGTCGTGACCCCGATCACCCTGCTGTCGCTGGTCGTCGGCGGCATCGTCGTCATGAACATTATGCTCGTCTCGGTGACCGAACGGACTTTTGAGATCGGGTTGCGTAAGGCCGTCGGCGCCAGACGCCGGCAAATCCTCCTCCAGTTCCTGATCGAATCCTCCTTGCTTTCGGCCGTGGGGGGGCTCCTCGGATTGCTCCTGGCGGCGGGCATCTCGTGGGCGGTGCGCATCGCGACCCCCATCCCAATGACGATTACCGTCGGATACATCCTCCTGTCACTGATCGTTTCGGGAGTAATCGGAATGATCGCGGGCATCTATCCGGCTTATAAAGCATCGCGGCTGGATCCGATTGTGGCTTTGTCCAAGAACTAAAAGAGAGACATGGTGAAAATAAAATCGATCAAATCCGTTATTCCGACCGAGACCATCGGCATGGCACTCGGCACGATTCGCACGCACAAATTTCGCAGCTTTCTGACGGTGCTCGGCATCGTCATCGGCGTCATGACCGTGATTGCGATTGCCTCGATCCTGACGGGATTGCGCTCGCGCATTGTCAGTATGGTCGAAGAATACGGGACGAACAATATTTATGCCTTTCACCTCTCGACTGGGCCGCGGCTCGGCGATCGTGACCGCAGCGAATACATGCGCAAACCTCTCAGACCCGAGGATGGCGAAGCGATCCGCGCGCAAGCGAGCGCGATCGAAGAAGTCGCCAATGTCTCGTTTCTCTGGCGCATCAACAATACCATCAAGTATCAGGGCCAGAGCTATAAACAAGGTGGATTGCAGGGTGTTTCGGCAGGCTACGCGCAGGTCACAAATATTTCATTGCAGGAAGGCCGATTCATCAGCGAAGTTGACGACGAACATCGGCGCGATGTCATGGTCATCGGAATCAATGTCGTCGAATCGCTCTTTCCAAACCGGCGCGAGATCGTCGGCACCCAGGTCGAATTGGGCGGGCGGCCGTTTGAGATCATCGGCGTGCTTGAAAAACGCAAGAATAGTTTCTTCGGCGAGAATGAAGAAGATAATGCGATCTTCATCCCCTTCGAGACGGGGCGCAAACTCTCGCCCCGCAGCGACGATTTGATGTTGCACATTCGAGCCAAGACGGGCATGTTGGCGCTGGGGCTCGATCAGGTCGAGGAGATTTTACGCCGCCAACGCGGAGTGAAGTACGACCAACCGAACAATTTCGATCTGAGTACGGCCGATCGGATCGTCGAACAGTTCGACGGGATCACGATGTACGTTGGCCTCTTTGCGATTGCCATCTCGGCGGTCGGGCTCCTGGTGGGCGGCATTGGGGTCATGAATATTATGCTGGTGAGTGTGACCGAGCGGACGCGCGAGATCGGCGTGCGGAAGGCGATTGGGGCCCGGCGCCGCGACATCGTCCGGCAATTCCTCTTTGAAGCGATGACCCTCACTTTTCTCGGCGGCGTCCTGGGCGTCGTCGTCGCGGTCGTCATCAGTTACGTGATTATGTTCTTTATTCCCAGCCTGCCCGCCTCGATCCCGCTCTGGGCGATTATCAGCGGATTGACGGTCTCGACCGCGGTCGGATTGATCTTTGGAGTCTGGCCCGCGAAGAAGGCGGCCAATCTTGACCCGATCGAATGTTTGCGATATGAATAACCCGCATAACTAGGGCGTCCCGGTCAGATGATTGCCGCGGGCGCTTTTTCGGGGGGATAGACTTTATGATACAAAGTAATTTACCGCAATTGAGTAATCTTCACGTGGCGATCATTATGGATGGCAACGGGCGCTGGGCGAGGGAACGAGGGAAGCCGCGGACCTCGGGGCACCTGGCCGGGGCGTCGTCGGTGCGGCGAGTGATCGAAGCGGCGCCCGATCTGGGTATTTCGACGCTCACCCTCTACGCCTTCTCATCGGACAACTGGCAACGGCCGGCCTCTGAAGTGACGGCGCTCATGAGAGTTTTCAGACACTATCTGTTGACGGAGACGGCGACCTGCGCGAAGCACGGCATTCGGATCAGCGTCATCGGGCGGCGCGACCGGTTATCGCCGGCGCTCGTGGCGGCGATCGAATCGGCGGAAGAGGCGACGCGGTGCGGGAGCGCTCTCCATGTGAGAGCGGCGATCGATTATTCATCGCGCGACGCGATCTGCCGCGCCGTCAGCCGCTGGGGGAAAGACCATGAGATTTTGCGCGATCAATTTGCGCTTCTCCTCGGTGAAGCCGACCATACGAAGGCCTCGGTTCCGGACGTCGACCTGCTCATTCGCACCGGCGGCGAGCAGCGACTGAGCGATTTCCTCTTGTGGGAGTGCGCCTATGCCGAGCTCTGTTTCACTCCGTGTAAATGGCCGGATTTTGGCCGGCGTGAGCTCGAATCGGCGATTAGTGAGTTCAGCACACGCGATCGCCGTTTCGGTTGCGTGCCGGCCGAAGCCGTGACTGCGATCACCGGGCAGAACGGATCGGGAAAGAGATGAGTGATCAGGAGCGAGACGTGTTGCAGACTCTCAGTTTGTTGTGATATGACCGGGAAGGCGAGAGAGCACTATCCGAACTGCCAAACCGATTGAACAAGGTGAAGTCTAGCTCTATGGAAGAAAGTATATTTGCAGTCATTATGGCGGGAGGCTCGGGGACCAGGTTCTGGCCGGCGAGTTGTGAGCGCCTTCCGAAACAGTTTTTAAAGATCGCCGGCAATCAAACGATGCTGGAAGATACCGTTGCGCGCGTCCGGCGATTCGCGCGTCCGGATCGGATCTCCACAGTGGTCGGGCGAATTCACGCCGAGATCACCGAGCAACTGCTCGCCGGCACTGAAGTCGGAATCATCGTCGAGCCGGTCGGGCGAAATACCGCCGCCTGTATCGGATTGGCGGCGCTCCACGTTAAAAGAATCTCTGAAGATGACCCGATCGTGATCTTGCCGGCAGACCATTTCATCGCCGATGCCGAGAGTTTTGCCGGGACGATTCGCGCCGCCGCCGAGGTTGCTCGAACAGGCGCGATCATCACGCTCGGCATCACACCGACCAGACCCGAGACCGGATACGGTTACGTTCAAACCGCGAGCGAAGAGGGGCGGGCGCTCGGCCAACCGTATTTTGTCGTTGAGCGTTTTGTCGAAAAACCCAATTACGAAACAGCGCTCGGATATTTATCGGCGGGAAATTTTCTCTGGAATAGCGGACTCTTCATCTTCACGGCCAGAACGATTCTGTCTGAAATAGAACGCTGTCTGCCCGAGCTTTACCAGGGCTTACTGGAGATCGAGAGGGCCATCGAGACGCCCGATTATGAACGGGTCGTTGAGGAGGTCTACGCGCGGCTCCCCTCAATCTCAATCGACTATGGCGTGATGGAGAAGACGACGAAACCGATCTACGTCTTCAAAGCGGATTTCGGCTGGAGCGACGTCGGAAGCTGGCTGGCTTTATATGAACTCCGCGGCGGCGAATGTGATGATCAGGGCAATCTATTGCTCGGTGAGACGATGGTCGTCGAGGCCAAACAAAATCTCGTCTTTTCAAATACGGGGCGGAGGGTCGCTCTCTTGGGGGTCGAAGGGCTTGTCGTGGTCGATACGCCGGATGCGTTGATGGTCGCCGATATTAATTGCTCGCAAGATGTAAAGCGATTCCCAGAGATGCTGAAGAGCAGTAGAATTGAGTAAATATTGACAATTATCCTAAACTCGAGATTGCTCTTTTGATCTTGTCGGTGTAATGCTGCGCCAGGATCAAAAGGCCACTGTCGAGCAACAATCAGAGAATGGAAACAGCGCAAGAAGTGAAAGCTTCCAAATCATGGGGGTCGCTTTTTTCGCCGGAGCTTTTCTGATCCACCTTGAGGAGAACCAGATGCCGGAACCAGTTATTATCGATGCTCTTCGCACGCCGATCGGGAAGATGAACGGCGCTTATCGCGAGACGCGCCCCGATCAATTGCTTGCCCATGCATTGCAATCGTTGGTCAAGAAGACCGGGATCGACCCGCAGCGGATCGGCGATGTGATCGCCGGCTGTGTGTCGCAAATCAATGAGCAGGGCGTCAATATTGCGCGCCGGACCGCCTTGCTGGCAGGATTGCCGACCACGGTGCCGGGCGTGACCTTGAATCGTTTTTGTAGTTCGGGCCAACAAGCCGTCCATTTCGCGGCGCAGGCGATTGCGGCGGGCGATCATCATTATGTGCTGGCGGCCGGAATCGAGAGTATGACCCGCGTGCCGATGGGGAGCGACGGCGGCGAGGCCTGGAAGAAGGTCTATCTGGCGATGCGCGAGCAATATGACCTTATTCATCAGGGCGAAAGTGCGGAGCGGATCGCGGAGAGATGGAACATTTCGCGCCGAGAGGTCGATGAATTCGCAGCGGAGAGCCATCGCCGCGCCAGCGAAGCCGCCGCCGCGGGCAGACACACCGAGATCGTTCCCACTCCCGGAATAGATGCGGAGGGCCGGCATCTCTCGCTGACGCGCGATGAGGGCGTCCGCGATGTGGTCAATATGGAGAAGATGGCCCTCTTGCCGACGGTCTTTCGCCCGCAGGGCAATGGAGTCGTAACTGCCGCCAATTCATCACAGATCTCCGATGGTTCAGGCGCGGTGCTGGTGGCAAGTCGAGAAGTCGCGGAGGCCGATGGATTCAAGCCGCGCGCTCGGTTTCGTGCCCGCATCGTGATCGGCAGCGATCCGACAATGCAGCTTGACGGCGTCATCCCGGCGACCAGGCTGGCGCTCGAAAAGGCCGGCTTGACGATGCAAGACCTCGACTGGATCGAGATCAACGAAGCTTTTGCGACCGTCGTCCTGTCGTGGGCGAAAGAGTTGAACCCGGACCTGTCGAAGGTCAATCCGTGGGGTGGGGCAATCGCTCACGGCCATCCCATCGGAGCTACCGGGTCGATCTTGATGGCGAAGCTCCTGGCCGGGCTCGATTCGGTGGGCGGCCAGTTCGGTTTGCAAGTGATGTGCGCCGGACACGGCATGGCGACGGCGACCATCGTTGAGAAAATCTGATTCGAGGAAGAGATCACCAATGGAGATCAACAACGGGACATTTTTGATTTCAGGTGGAGGCTCGGGCCTCGGCGCGGCGACTGCGCAATTGTTGGCTGCGAGCGGCGCCCGGGTCGTCATCGCCGACATCAACGGAGAAAGGGGCGCAGCGCTGGCCCGCGAGATCGGCGCGAACGCCCGTTTCGTCGAGGCCAATGTGACCGATGAAGAGAGCGTCCGGAATGCAGTCGAGACGGCCGTCTCCGCTTTCGGCTCGCTGCGCGGCGCGATCAATTGCGCGGGCATCGGCATCGCCGAAAAGACGCTCGGTAAAGACGGACCGCACTCGCTCGCTTCATTTAAAAGAGTCATCGAGGTTAACCTGTTTGGAACTTTCAACGTCATTCGGTTGGCGGCCGCCCGGATGGCGCAGCAAGAGCCGACCGCGGGCGGTGAACGCGGTGTGATCATCAATACCGCATCGATTGCCGCATTTGATGGGCAGATCGGCCAGGCTGCATATTCCGCCTCCAAGGGTGGAATCGTCGGAATGACGCTGCCGATTGCGCGCGACCTGGCGCGGCTCGGCATTCGCGTAGTCACGATTGCGCCGGGATTGTTCGACACGCCGCTGCTTGCCGGGTTGCCGCCCGAGGTCAAGCAAGGGCTCGGCGCCCAGGTTCCTTTCCCACCGCGATTGGGCAATCCGGCGGAGTATGCCGCGCTTGCCAAACACATCATCGAAAATGAAATGCTCAATGGCGAGGTGATTCGCCTCGACGGCGCGCTGCGCATGCCGCCGAAGTCATAGTCCGGACGCTCATTTCACTCACAGTTTTCAGTAGACAGAGCTGACGACCGCCAGCAGTTGACTGAAAACTTTTGATTGGAAACTCTCTTAACCGTCTTCCGAGGAGACTCGATACCATGAACAAATTCATCAAGTTATCTTTCATCGCTTTGACACTTTGCAGTGGTTCGATCATCGGGGTGGGCCAAACCGCTGCCCCGGCTCCGGCTGGCGCTGCCGCATCGCCCACGATTGCGCCGAGTAAATCGTTGGTGAAAGATTCGCGGTGTTATGAGCTTCGGACCTACTATGCTGCGCCGGGCAAACTCGAAGAGTTGCATGCGCGGTTTCGCGATCACACCATGAAGCTCTTCAAGAAACACGGCATGGAAGTGGTGGGATTTTGGGGACCGACCGATAAAGAGAGGGGATCGGAGAATACGCTCGTCTATCTCATGGTATTTCCGAGTCGCGAGGCGCGTGACAAAGCATGGAAGGATTTCGGCGCTGACCCCGATTGGCAGGCCGCGCGCAAAGAGAGCGAGAAGAACGGCAAGCTGACCGATAAAGTAGACTCGGTCATCTTAAATGCTACCGATTATTCACCGGTTAAATAGTTCACCGAAGTTTATTCACAATAAAATCAATGAATGGCGCTGAGAGTTTAATTCGGACGCTGATCGGCGCAGGGCTCAATGTCTGTTTTGCCAATCCTGGCACGACAGAGATGCCGATGGTCCAGGCTTTGGATCAAGTTGGCGGCGACATGCGCACGGTGCTCTGTTTGTTTGAGGGAGTGTGCACGGGGGCGGCGGATGGTTACGCCCGCATGACCGGCAGACCTGGATTGACACTGTTGCATCTGGGACCGGGGTTTGCGAACGGCATCGCGTATTTGCACGATGCGCGCCGCGCCAACTCGCCGATCGTCAATTTGATCGGAGATCACGCGACGTGGCACCTCCCGGCCGACGCCCCGTTGACTTCAGACATCGACTCGCTGGCGAGGCCGGTTTCAGCCTGGATTCGCCACAGCAAATCCGCAGGAGAGATCGCGGAAGACGCGGCCGAAGCGGTTGCCGCCGCCTCAGCCGCGCCGGGCAAGATCGCGACATTGATTTTGCCGCATGATTATCAGCTCGGTCCTGCGGGCGGGATTGCCGCTCCGAAACCGGTTCCGCCGGCTCGGCCCGTCAGCGGCGAATCATTGCAGCAGGCTGCTGAGATGTTGCGAAAAGGTGATTCGACCGTCCTCTTTCTCGGCGGTGATGCATTGCGCGAACGAGGTCTGAAAGCCGTCGCTCGGATTGCCGCCGTCGGCAAGTGCACATTGATGTGCGAAACCTTTCCTGCAAGATGGGAGCGCGGCGCGGGGCTTCCAATCATCGAGCGGTTACCGTATTTCCCGGAACAAGCCATTGCCAAGCTTTCGCCGTACAAATCGGTGGTTCTGGCCGGGACGAAACCGCCGGTCTCTTTCTTTGGCTATCCGGGGGTGCCGAGTTTCCTGATCTCGCCGGATCAACCGACGGTCTCATTGGCGACTCCCGGCGAAGATGTCGTTTCCGCGCTTGAAGCGTTGGCCGAGATGCTCGGCGCACCGGCGGATGTCGGCGAGGAGGCGGCCGTTCAAACTCCGGCGCATCCGACCGGCAAGATCACGCCGGAGACTCTGGCCGCCGCCGTCGCCGCTTTGTTGCCGGAAAATGCCATTCTCATGGACGAAGGCAACACCAGCACCGGACCCGTCTGTGCGATGACGCAGCGCGCCAACAGGCATTCATACTTGACCCAGCCGGGCGGCGCCATCGGTCTTGCCCTGCCATGCGCAACCGGTGCGGCCATCGCCTGTCCGGATCGAACGGTGATCACGCTCGAGGCTGACGGTAGTGGGATGTACACACTCCAATCGCTCTGGACGCAGGCGCGCGAACAGCTCAACGTCAAAACGATTATCTGTAATAATCGCAGCTATCGCCTCCTCGGCGTTGAACTGATGCGGGCCGGAGTCAAAGAGTTCGGGCCGCAAGCGCAGAGCATCATCAACCTGAGCAATCCAGCGATTGACTGGGTACAATTGTCAAGAGGGCTGGGCGTACCTGCGGTGAGGGTCGAGACGGCGGAAGATTTGATGAAAGAACTGGAACGATCATTGGCCAATTCGGGGCCGGCTCTGATCGATGCTGTTTTCTGACATGGAGTCATCAGGTTCCGGGCAATTTTCTGATCTCCGACCTCTGATCCATGATCCCTGGTACTTTTTTTATCTCATGGATCAGACGTCAGTGTTCGGCCCAATCCTGAACTAAGCTCGACTTTGTCCATTTTGAGATCGGCGCTACGCCGATCTCAAAATGGACAAAGTCACGTTTAACTGTTAACCGCGCGGCAAATGACCTCTCTGCATCATGCTCAGGCTTTAAATCTCCCGTTAAGTGAGCGGTTAACTATCGGTTAAGCGCCCATGTTTGGTGGTCGATATTTTTCAACGTCATGATTGGTTGACGAGGTCGAAAAATGGTGCTGACTTTGTCCTTTTTGTGGCGCAGGCGCCGGCGCCTGCGCCACAAAAAGGACAAAGTCGAGCTAAGAAAGGGATCCAATGAACTTCGAATTTTCAGATAAAGTGAAATATCTGCAGAAGAAGCTCAAATCCTTCATGGATGAACACGTCTATCCGAATGAGCAGACGTTCTACGAACAGCTCAATGCGGGTGATCGATGGCAGGCCATTCCCATCATCGAAGATCTGAAGAAGAAGGCGAAGAGTGAAGGCCTCTGGAATCTCTTCTTACCCGAGAGCGCATACGGGGCGGGTCTGGCCAATCTCGAATATGCGCCGCTCTGCGAGATTATGGGGCGTGTTCCGTGGTCGCCCGAGGTCTTCAATTGCTCAGCTCCCGATACCGGCAATATGGAAGTTCTCGTCCGTTACGGCACCGATGAGCAAAAGCGACAATGGTTGAAACCGTTGCTTGAAGGCGAGATTCGCTCGTGTTTTGCCATGACCGAACCGGAGGTCGCTTCTTCGGATGCCACAAATATCAGGTCGTCGATCGCGCGCGATGGCGATCATTATGTGATCAACGGGCGCAAATGGTGGACCTCGGGCGCAGGCGATCCTCGTTGCAAGGTCGCTATTTTTATGGGCCAGACCGATCCGTCCGCCCCCACCCACCAACAGCAATCGATGATCCTGGTCCCGATGGATGCTCCGGGCGTTACGGTCAAGCGCATGCTGACGGTTTTCGGCTATGATGATGCGCCGCATGGCCATGCCGAAGTGATCTTTGAAAATGTTCGCGTCCCGGCGTCTCAAATCCTGCTCGGCGAGGGACGTGGCTTTGAGATCGCGCAGGGAAGACTCGGACCGGGGCGAATTCATCATTGTATGCGTCTGATCGGACTGGCCGAGCGTGCGCTCGAAGCGATGTGCTTGCGCGTCAAACATCGAGTAGCCTTCGGCAAGACGCTGGCGGAGATGGGGACCATTCGCGCCGACATCGCCGAATCGCGCATGGAGATCGAACAATCGAGACTCCTCACGCTCAAAGCGGCATATATGATGGATACGGTCGGAAATAAGACCGCGCGCGCCGAAATTGCCATGATCAAAGTCGTTGCGCCCAAGATGGCCCTCCGCGTCATTGACCGCGCCTTGCAGGCGCACGGCGGCGGCGGCGTCTCGCAGGATTTCAATCTCGCCAGCGCCTGGGCTCACGCCCGAACCTTGCGTCTCGCCGACGGCCCGGACGAGGTGCATCGTGAAGCAATCGCAAAATTGGAATTGAAGAAGTACGAATGATGTAGAATAGGTGGTGGATCAGATAAGCGTCGAAGAACGCGAGATCGAGAGAGGTCTGACTGATTGTGTTCCGATCAAATTGGGAGAAGATTGAGGGAGAGTATTTTTGATGAGTGAAACGAAGATTAAGCGAATCTGTGTGTATTGCGGTTCGAGTCCGGGAACATCCGAAATTTATGCTGAAGTAGCAAGAACCCTGGGTCAGACCATGGCCGCTCGTGGAATCGGCCTGGTCTACGGTGGCGGCGGCATTGGATTGATGGGGGCCGTCGCGCAAGGCGCGGTCGCCGCGGGCGGCAAAGTCATCGGCATTATTCCCCATGCGTTGGCGACCAAGGAACGTGCGCTCGATAATATTGTTGAAGCTGAAGTCGAGATGCGTGTCGTCCGGACCATGCACGAGCGCAAGGCGATGATGACAAAATTGTCCGATGCTTTTATCGCTTTGCCGGGAGGGCTCGGCACTTTTGAAGAGTTGTTCGAATCTTTGACGTGGGCGCAGCTGGGCATTCACCGCAAACCGATCGGTTTGCTCAACGTCGCGGGGTATTTCGATCCGCTGTTGGCGCTTGTTGATCGCTCGATCGAGGAAGGGTTTGTCATCCCGCGCTACCGCCAGTTGATGGTCGTCTCACCCGAGATCGATGATCTGCTCGCGAAACTACAGACCTATCAGCCGCTCGAAAGCATTATTAAATGGGTCGAGATGGATGAGACCTGAGATTGACCGGAGAGGAAGGGCAAGTCGAATCCGAATATCTCGCGACTGTCTCATGTTTGCGAAGGCGTATCATTAAAATTGGGTCACTGATTTTAATGGGGAAAATCGCAGATGGATAAGAATAAGAAAGAGATACTCGTTTTTATTTTGCTGCTGCTGGCTATGATTGTTCTCAGCTACTTCCTTTTCATGTTAGAAGATCGAAAAGCGAATATTATTAAGGCTGTGCTCTATCTTTTTCCTACTATAGTGTATGCCTCGTCATTGATGACAGGCATAAAAAGTGGGAAGAATGCAAGGAAAATGATTGGTGCGATTGTCGCAACCATATGTTTCTCGATTTTGCTCGTGATGTCGATCGTCCAGATAGTTAAGGATTGGTTTTGATTGAAATGCTAATCAGATCACTTTCAATCGACGAAACCCTTCGATCTCTTCGTCATTGAATCCGAGGCTTATCAACACCTCGTCGGTCTGTTCGCCCAGCGTCGGCGCGCGATGTCTGATCTCACCGGGCGATTCAGAGAGGCGGACCGGCGTCTCCACGATCGGAACCTGTCGGGCGCTGCCCGGATACTCGATAAATTTGAACAATTCTCGCGCTTGCACCTGCGGATCGGTGAAGACCTCGTTCAATTCGTAAACCTTGCCGCAAGGAACGCGCGCCGCCTCCAACTGCCGGATCGCCTCTTCAGTCGTTCGCTCAGCAGCCCAGCTATTCATCGCTTCCGTGATCAAACCATGATTGTTCGCCCGCGTGATATCGTCCGCACAACGCGGATCATCGATCAGGTCAGGTCTTTCGATGAGGCGTGCGAACCTCTCGAACATCGGCTGCCCCATCGCTTGAACGATAATCCAGCCGTCTTTGGTCTGGTAGGTATCATTCGGCGCAACGTGAAAACCGGTATTGCCTTGTTGCCGGCGACAGATGTCCAGGACATAGCGCTCGGCCAACAATGCCTGCATAAACATCGTTCCGGTTGCGAGTAATGAAGCATCGACAATCTGCCCGCGGCCCGTCCTCCCTCGTTCATAGAGGGCGACCATCGTTCCGAAAGCGGCGTGCAGCGCCGTGCCGAAATCTTCAAAACTGACGACGCTCCGAATCGGCACTCCGGGGAAACCGGTCAAACTCATCGCGCCCGACATCGCCTGGACGACCGAGTCGAAACCAACGCGGTTGGTGAATGGACCCTCGTGTCCGAAAGCAGAGATGCGAGTGAAGACGATGTCCGGTTTGATCGCCGTGAGCGATTCATAGTCGAGTTCGAGTTTACGCAGCACATCCAGTGGCAGGTTGGCGATGACGACGTCGGCTTCGGCGATCAATCGGCGCTTGATTTCGCGGCTCTCGGGATGGGCCGGATCCAGCGTCATGCTCTTCTTGTTGCGATTGAATCCGATGAACATCGGACCTTCGCCCGGTCCATCCTGAGGAGTGGTGATCGGCGCAATATATCGATCTTCGCCCCCCTCTCGCCGTTCAATGCGAATCACCTCTGCCCCGAAATCGGCGAACAACATTGCGCAGTACGGCCCGGCAATGTAGCGGCCGAAATCAAGAACTTTGATCCGTGCAAGTGGAAGCTCCCTCATTCGCCATCCATTTCGGCAATGATCTGTTGGGCTCGCCATTCCGCGTTCTCAATAGCCTCTAACATTGCCAGCATCTCAGTTTCAGACATGCCATCTATGAAATTCGTTTCCCCCAGAGTCGTTACTGTCTGCTCAGTCCTGCCCGGGTTCTGTGTTACCGGCTCGCATCCATCATCCGTCCAATAATCAAGGACACAAACAGCACAACCGGAACCGCAGCAGGGCGGCGCCGACCAACTATCCGGCCGCTGCTCGCCCGTGTTGTTGCACTCCTTGTGAATCTTTTCTTCCAACTTCATCGATGGTTGCCAGTCACCGCTCGTCTTAAGTCTAAATCTTTGAAAAGGATCATAAAAGCCGCACTATATGGAAAAGGTGACAAGACTGTCAACCAGCCGCCCTTGAGACCAGTGACATGATTGGTTTGGTGCTCTCTCATCAGGACCAACCAAGGCGAGTTTAAGTTATTCCTAACAAGGAACCGATTTCGCCGGGTTGGGCGGAGGTTCTCGGGGAGAAGTAACCTGGTCAGTTAGATGAGGAAAATAGGGGCGAATGAACTCATGACTTTAGCGCTCCAGCGCAGTGTGATAAACTTCTGCCGAGTACGGCACCCTCTTGAGAAACAACGGTTATCACTCTTTTGATAGTTCAGTTGCGAGATTGAGTGCACTACAGATCACCGAGGTCGAAGAGAGCGCTCCGTTTTGATTAACGCAGAAGGGAACGGCAATGCGATATTGTCAGGTCTGCCATCGTTGTTTCGGCGATCGTGTTGAGTTCTGCCTTTTTGATCATACGCCGACGCGCGCCATCAGATCCTTGCCCCTCGTCATTGATGGCAAATATCGTCTGGAACAGTTGATTGCACATGGTGGAATGGGTTCGGTGTATCGAGCCACTCACCTGCAACTTGAACGCGCCGTCGCGATCAAGATCCTGCGCGCCGAATACCTGGCCGACCCGGCTGTGAGCGAACGGTTTAATCGTGAGGCCCGCGCGGCCGCACGGCTCAAGCATCCGAATATTGTCGCGGTCTATGATTTCGGGATCTTACCCAACGGTGGGGCATATCTGGTGATGGAGTTGATTGTGGGGCGCAGTTTGCGTGAAGAGATGAGAACACAGGCATCACGCTATGGTCAGATGAGACCGGAACGAGCGGCGGCGATCCTTTCACAAATCTGCGCCGGAATCGAGGCCGCTCATCGCCAGGGGATCGTCCATCGCGATTTGAAGCCGGACAATGTCATGATCGAGACGTGCGATGATGGCACCGAGCGTGTGCTGGTGCTCGATTTCGGCATCGCCAAATTGAAAGACCGCGAGCATGCGCTGCAGAGCATTACCGATGAGAACACCGTCATCGGGACGCCGAATTACATCTCGCCGGAACAGTGCACCGGACAGGCCGTTGACGCGCGAACCGATGTCTATTCGCTGGGCGTGATTTTGTATGAGATGTTGACGGGGCGTGTGCCATTCGCCAGTCAAAATACCTCGACCGTGCTCTTGCGCCATTTGCAAGAGCCGCCCGCGCCGCCGAGCCGGTTCCGCACCGGATTGAGTGAGGAGATGGAAGAGGTCGTGTTGCGAGCCTTGGCCAAAAACCCCAATCATCGATTTCAATCGGCATCGCAATTTGCCGAGGACCTGGTCAGCGCGGTCAGAGCATATCCACGGATAATTAATGACGAGGACGAAACTCTGGCGCGGCGGCCAGTGGTGGCCGCGCCTCAGGACGCGGCGCCCGTGCCGGATTTGACCTTGATCGGGATCGCTCCCAGACCGGCGGTGTTCGAATCGCCTCCTCCCGAGATGGTTCCGCCGAAACAGGTGATTGTCGAACGCGTTCCGCAATTGCTGATCGAGCAGACCCCGCGTCATAAGCTTTATGCCACGCTCGCCTGTATTATTTTGCTGGTAATTGGGACGCTTGGTTATACCTATCGCAAGGAATGGTCTGTACAAGCAGATCCCGGAAAACGGCCTGAGGCGAGTTCACCGGATCCTGCGCGGGGTAACCCTGAAACCGGGATACGTGCCGACAGCCGAGCCGCAAGACTTAAAGGAGAAGGCGTTCAAGGTTCGAGCCAGACGCTCCGCAACGAATCAACCGGTACGGCCAACTCCGCTCCGTCCGGAGAATATGAAAAAGTGAAGATGGAGCCGCCTGTTAAACACTCCTTGCCGGTCGTTCCGGTCAAAGATGAGATGACAGTGCCTCCGGCCGGCTCAGCTGAGCGGGCCCAGCGCGAATTGCGAACTATCTATTCCGATTGGGCAATGGCTGCGGTGCGCGGTGATTGGGAGAAACATATGAGCTATTACGGCGATCAGGTTGAGTATTTTCGCAATGGCGTCCTGCCCCGCTCTAAAATAGAAGTACGAAAACGCAATATCTTTAGCGGCCTGGATTACTATCTGCTGCGCTTCTCTGAATCGCCACAGGTCTATTTGAAGAACTCCGGCGGATTACAGGAGGCGGATGTGATCTTTGAGAGACAATGGATTTTGCGCCGAGGCCGCAAAAGGGTCGAGGGCCAGGCCCAGGGAGTGATCACCCTGCGCCGTGACTCACGCGGCTGGTCGATTGTTAGTGAACGACAAATTAAAAAGTAAGAAATGAAACGCGGAATTATTTTTGCTCTATTTTGTTCGATGGTGGTTGGGACCGTGGCGGTAGCCGTGGTTGTTGCCTCGTTCATCAAACCGCAGGTCTTTTATCAATTGATATTTTCGCAGAGACTTTCGAGCTGGCAGTTGTCCGGTTATGGTCCGAACAGATCGAACGCGGATATTGTCACCCAGGCGAATTATGGGGTTGTGACCGTCATTGCGACGCGCGCTTTGCGTTCGAACCAGCCGACGCCGGGTACCGATTGGTCGTTGCCTCCTGAAAATAATGTACAGCGGGGGACGGGCGCGGGCTTCATCATCGACCCCGAAGGGTATATCGTCACTAATGAGCATGTGATCAAAGACGCCGACCGCATTCGCGTCAAACTCGCCGATGGGCGCGAACGCAAGGCCATCGTTCAGGGAACAGACCTCTCTACTGACCTCGCGTTATTGAAGATTGAGGCCGATGATCTGGTCGTGCTCGCGCTCGGCGACTCTGATGCCGTGCGCGTTGGCGATCCGGTGATCGCCATCGGCAACCCGCTTGAGTACGACCATTCAGTAACCGCCGGCATCATCAGCGCCAAGGAACGAAAAGTCTACAACGACAAACCTTACGAAGACTTCATTCAGACCGATGCGGCCATCAATCGCGGCAATTCCGGAGGGCCGTTGCTCAACCGGGCCGGCGAGGTGATCGGCGTCAATACGGTGATCAGAGTCGATGGTCGTGGGATCAGCTTTGCCGTGCCGAGTAATGTGGTCAAGAAGGTGATGGCTCAGTTGCGGACATACGGCTTCGCCGTCCGCGGATATCTTGGAGTGACCCCGACCAACATTACATCCGAATTTCGCGACGGGCTGGCATTGGGTGACGTGCAGGGAATATTGGTGGCCGATGTTTCACCGAATTACCCGGCCGCTCGGGCCGGGATTCAGCCTTACGATGTGATCACACATTTCGACGGCCATGAGATCAAGCGCATCGACGATTTCTTTGAGTTGGTGGCCAATACTCCACCTCTGCAACACGTCGAATTACATATCGTGCGCGCCGGGCAGAAATTGAAGTTTCAGGCGACGTTGGACCCGCGTCCCGATGATCGGCCGCAGGAATCGAGACCTGCCCTCCAAAAGACCGGATTGTCCATCGGGTTCTCCGTGCGCGAGAATACGCCTGAAACTCTGCGTGAGCTGCGAGTCGATAAGGTGAGCGGGGGGATCAGCGGCGGCGTCATCATCTCTGACGTGGATCCGCTCGGCCCAGCGGCCGATTCGCGTCTGGCAGTAGGTCAGATCATTTTAGAGGCTAACCGCCAGCCCATTCATAAGCTCGAAGACTTCTATAAAATCTCTTCGCAGTTGCGCAACGGAAGCGCATTGGTCCTCCGCGTCACATCTCCCAGTCAGAGAGACTTACGACTCGTCGCGATCAGAATAGGAGAATTATGAATCCTGAGCGATTTCTCCTCAGGGCTCAAGATCGTGTTATAATTTAGGGTGGAAGTTGCGGAGCGGGCCGGGTGATTGCTGGGGGCATTGTTCACGAATCTGAATTCGGATTTGTGCGATGCGCCTGGAGGAAAGTCCGAACACCACAGGACAGCAGGCTGGCTAACGGCCAGGCGGGGCGACCCGATGGAATAGTGCAACAGAGAATAGACAGCCCGAACGCGCCGCGTCCGAATTTCAAATTTGAGAGATCAGTTTGGGATTCGCGCGTGGCGGCGTGGGCGATGGTGAAACGGTGAGGTAAAGGCATCACCAGCGAGTGTGGCGACATGCTCGGCTAGGCAAACCCCCTGCGGTGCAAGACCAAATAGGGAAACGTTATTGAAGGCTGTCCGCCTCAATTCGCGCGGCGTGAATTTTAAATTTGCATCCGTGCGATACGTTTTCGGGTAGGTCGCTTGAGCAGCCCAGTAATGAGCTGCCTAGATGAATGATCACCACTCATCCACTACTGATCCGGCATTTATCCGGCGGATCAACGGATGGGGACAGAATTCGGCTTACAAGCCCACTCTGCGGATCTCAATGATGTGGCCAGCACTGTCCACGTCATTGAGATCTATTATCAGTAGTTACAGGTTGGTCAAAAAATGAAATTCGGATTTCTCAAAACAAGAGTTACGATCGTTGTCATCGGCTTGCTGTTGGGCTTGATCAGCGGATTCAAAATAGCGAACAGTCAATATCGCAGCGAGCAGGGAGTCTCATTGAAGAAAGCCGTGGCGCAGGCATCGGGTCAGATTCCCGAAGTCCGCTCCATCCTTGAGAAGGCCCAGAACAACCCTCAGGACCTTGAGGCTCAACTCGATGCCGCCGATCAGTTCATCAAGATCGGCCGTCCGGAAGAAGCCACGCAATTCTTGCAACAGGCCGTTAAGATCAAACCGGATGACGCGCGCTCCACGGCGGGGCTCGGCATGACCAACTTTATGATGGGCCAGTACGACGAGGCGATCACCTGGTGTAAGCGTTCTCTCGCAATCTCTCCCAAGAATCCCGCCGCCTCGTTTTTGCTCGTCGCCTCTAATATCCGCTCCGGGAAGAACCTCGACGAGGCGGAACGTCTGATCCAACAACTCGAAGCGGATGGAATGGATCAGAGCTTGATTACCAAGGCTCGCGAAGAGCTGAAAGAGGTCAGATCGGGCAAGAGCGCGGCACCCGGATCAAATGCCGGTTCGAAGACGATGCTTCAACACGGTCCGGATGAACCGAAACCTCCGTCGGGCGGAAGCAAGACTGGAGGCCCGCGTTGACCTTCGTTTTGCGTTGCGTTCTCATCCTCCTCGTCTTTGCCTTCATTGTTTATGTCTTCAAGGCGATTACCCGGCTGAGCTTCTATCTACGCAACACAATTAAGGACGTTCAAAAATTACGCGAACAGGTGAGCGGCCGCCCCATCCCCAGCGCAGAGATGGTGCGGTGCGCAAAGTGTGGGGCTTTCGTCTCCGCGCGCGATGCGGTGACAATCAGCGCCCAGGGGCGCGCTCAAGTCTTCTGCTCACGAGAATGCGTCAGCGTCTATTGCGCAAAATAGGTCCAGGCACTCGATCAAATAGAGTACCAAGAGACTGGGTAATATATGTCAAAGATAATTGGCATTATTCCTTTCGTCGTATATCTGATTGGATATCCGGTTATAGTTAAACGCAAGTTGCCTCCGATAGCCAAGAAAAAAGCCATCCGCCTGTTTATAATTTTCTGGGGCCTGTCTTTAATCTTATTGACGGTCATTCCTTCCATGAAACCCCATGATGCTCCGGTGCTCATCCTTGTCCTGCCGGTGATCGGTTTAATGGTCTTCTCACTGATCAAATATACTAAGGTTTGCCCGAAGTGTGGGCATACAGTTCCCTTTGAGCGCCCATATGTCGAGCCTAAGGCTTGTCCAAAATGCAAATCCAGGTATGAAAGCAGAGACGTGAAGAGTTTGAAGGGATGACAGTCTTCAATGATCTAAAATTTTTCCGTCTGAAATTAAATCCCTTTCTTTTTGAGCCATTAGTCGCCTATAATTTGGGTAGGCATCTTGCGTCACCAAGCATTTTCAACACCAACGTTGGCGCTCCCCAAGAGATTATGGAATTTGTACGGTTCGACAAGCTTGCCGCTCTTTGTTTTTCTTTGCTGTTGATAGTCGACTATCACTGTCAAGCAAGTAAAATTAAGCGAGTAATCCGAAGACCTTCAACTCGCACCACAAGCCATTGTAGTTCCGCAAAGAAAGGTCTGACGCCACTTCTGCAAGCACACATACAGAATATCGTTGGGGGCAGGGTGATCGAATAGCTATTTACGTCCTGACCAATCCCGCATCCCTGGTAGTCCACCCTACTCAGGATAAGGCCTACTCAGGATAAGGATTGATCCGGATTGAGCACTCAGCTGCAAACATAAGGAGGTTTGGATTATGGATTGCCCCGAATGTGGTAAGCGATTACACCGCTCACGTTCACGGAATTTCAAAGAGTCGGTGATAAAAATGGCCACTTCCTATAAAACTTATCGCTGTGGCGATTGCGGATGGAGGGGAATGGCGGCGCCCGCCAAGGGCTCGCCCAGAGAGGGAAGGTTAAGGGCCGTTCTTTTCTGGATAGCCGGCCTGGTCATTGCGATCATTATCGGCGTTTATGCCGTCTATGATCTTCAATCCACGACCCTTCGCTGAATGAGGTCGGGTTTAACGCACATCAAGTAGGCGCAATCATCATGGATTGGCGGCATTTATATCCCGAATCGGCAGTCTCTCTTCGCAGAGGAGAGGCTGCTGATTCTAATGAATTCTCGTCGCCAACATCGATCCATGACGATCCGCCGCCATGGCCCATCCATCCTCAATGTTGCCGATAAATCCGTGGAAATAGACCTCTGTTCCTGAAAGGATGAGGAGCACATCGCCCGGTTTGACATCGGGATTTTCGAGTTTAAACCGGACGACTGTCGCCACTCCCTGATGCTGTTCGACTACCTCAAATGTGAATTTATCGGCATCAATGACGAGGGTTTGCGAATTGGCGTTTTGAATTTGGTTCTCAGACATTTTGTTTATTAATGAAGGTTTCTGGTTTAAGTCGGAAACTGATCCGTCACTTTGATGAAAGCCAGGTCAGTATCTCGGAGTTATCAATCAAGGTCGATTTCGTTTTAAAATCCTCGATGCGCCCAAATCGGCGATAGAGATCCTTCAGTTGATCGGTGCGAAATTTTTCTTTGGTGTTGTGGATCAGGAGCGGCGCAAGCGGCGCGACGGCGACCGCCGTCGTAAAATCGCCGGCCCTCCGGATTCCGGGAATCGGCAGGTGCTTCAAGAACTCGTCATCGCCGGATGAATCGAACCCTGCCGCATCGATCACCATCTTGTCGATCTTCGGCGCAATCCCGCGGGCGAGTAATGTCCACCATCCCGCCTGACCCTGTCCGACGACGCTCAACCGCGAATTGGCGTATAGTCTTTTCAGAAAGGCGATGACCGTCAAAATGTCCTGCACCCGGTTGGCTTCATCGGTTCTGTTATACGTCGTGAAGAATTTTATCTCGCCTGGAACTTTCCTGCCTCCGGGGAAAGGTAGAATCAAGGCCACATTATATCCATTCTTGATCAAGAGGTCGGCCAACTCGTTCGTGCCGGAAGTGGAATCTCCGGCGGGCACCAGCATGACGATCGGCGCGGGAGTCTTACTCGCCTGTTGCTTCGATAAGTCTATGATTATCCGATCACCCACGCCGTTGCGCGAGATAGAAAAAACTTCTTTTGTTACGACCTTAACCGGCTCTCTTACGAGCTTAACTGTCTCTTCGGATTGGGTTGGGACGGGCGGGCCGGCGACGATCTGATCCGCATTGGGATATTCGGCCATCAAGGAGTACTTGAGCGCGGTGCCGAATGTCTCGCGGAAACGTTCAAGACTCGCGGGATCGGTTGGGAGCGACTCTTTCAATTGCTTCTGTCGTGCCTCGATCAAAGAGGCCGAAAGTCCGGCTTCATCCAGCTCATTCTCCGGCCGGGGACGACCAAAGAAGACCATGAGATCAGAGAGTGAAGCCACGCCGCCGCCGCGCTCTTTGACGGGGCTGGTCTTTGATCTTCCCAGCAACCAGTGAGCGAACCATCCGTAGACGGCTTCGCGGCTCTCCTGGTTGTAATTGTGTGGCGCATTGATCTGCACGGCTGTGATCTTGTCTTCCGCGCCGAAGAGACGGTAAATGCCGCGAACCGCCGGATACTCGGCCGTCATTGTATTTTTCGTCCAATCGCCGGTGGCCGAGACCATCATCAGCGGGCGAGGCGCCATGAGCGCTCCGAACTCGACATTATTCGTGTCGATCCGCAGGTTCGGCGCGTTCTCACAGAGGCTGCCGCCCTGCATGATGAACGAGATCATGTTCACTGGCGCCGCGACCTTGATCCGATCATCGGTTGCCGTCAGCAGAAACGTCTGGGTCGCGCCGCCCGATTCACCGGTACAGGCGATTCGATCGGGATCGATCTCGGGTAACGAAAGCAGGAAATCGACCGACCGGATGCTGTTCCAGAGCTGCAAGCCGAGAAGGTTGATGCTCCACAGGGTCTCGCGATCGATTGTTCCCTCGCGATGTCCGCTGCCGAAACGGTGGCTGATGGCGGCATTGTCACCATAGCCGATCATGTCATAACTGAACGCGACGTAACCCTGGCGGGCGAAATTCGCGGCCCGCGCCGGCCCGGAATTGAGCGGCGTGTTCTCAAACCTGCCATAGGTCCAATGCCCATGCGGGCACAGGACGCCGGGCGCCTTCCCGCTCACGTTTTTAGGGCGATAAAGATTGCCTGTCACATAAAACCCGGGGAGACTCTCAAAATAGACCTTTTCGACGGTATGATCGCCACGGTCCGTTTTGCCGAAGATCACCGCCTTGATCGGGGTTTTAACCGGCATCGGCCATAAGCCCGCACTGAACAGAATCTGCTTTTGCAAATGGGCTGCATGTGCGAGCCATTCTTCTTTCGTCCGATATTGAGGAAAATTGTAGATGAGGTCGAGATGTCGAATCTCTGTGATTCGGCGATCAACTTCCGGGATTTCCTGACCTGCGATAAGGGAACTGGCCAGAATGATAAGAGCAATCAGATAAATTATCTTAAGATTAGGCATGTGCGGGGGCAGCGCTCTTCTTAATTTTTACTTGCCTCGTCCGATTTGTATACTACTCCTTTTGCCTCATCTTCACCGAGCCTCTCGCGCAGAAACTTGATGGAGTTTTGATAGGCTTCGTCGATCTGTTCTTTACGGTAATCTTCAAAGCGCACCCACTCGCCATTAACGAGCACCTCGAGAATTCCTGTTTGCGGATTTTGTCGTGTTTTCAATGCCATGTGCGAGATCGTAGAATTCAAAAAGGTGCTGCTCTCAGGGATGTGCAAGACTGAAATGGGAAGAGATCGCGCGAGAGGCTTCAACATGTGAGTCTCGCGCCTCGAACGGTTACCCTGGGGAAGGAACAGGGACCCCATTTAAGTTATCTAAGATCATCCGGGATCATCCGGGATCATCCGGGATCATCCGGGATCATCCGGGATCATCCGGGCATGGTCCGGACTAAAAGCTTCCCTTGGGAAGCTCCGGCTCTCAATTTTTCCAGAGATCAGTCGCTACCCCGACCCTCAGCATGAGTCTCGCACCGTTAATGACGGCGCGCATCGGATCGCGAGCGGTGCGTACATCCAGACAGGTGGCGGTTGACAGTCTTGACGGCAATCCGCGCAGTTGCGCTCCGCCGCCGGTCAGGCAAATGCCGTTTTCGATCACTTCACACGAAGTCATCGGCGGCAGTTCTCGGACAGTATCGTGAATCGCCTGGATGATTGTATCGAGCACCGGCTCAATCGCCTCGATCACATCGAAATTGCTGATACATAAACTGACGGGGCCGCCCGAGAGGAGATCGGTTCCGTATGTGACATACAACTTCTCGTACTCAAAATCCTGCATGGCGCCGACCAAGTGGGTCAAGCGCTCGGCTTCTTTAGGAAAGAGTAATACGCCGTAACGAAAAGCGATCATCTGCGAGACCGCATGATGCAGGTCGCTACAGGCGGTTCGCACCGCCGAGGTGGTGATTAATGTGCTGGAACGAATCACGGCAATATCGGTCACTCCGTCGCCGATATCAACGAGCATCTGCGCATAGGGCGATGAAATATCGAGCCCGGCGCCGATCGCCGCCGCCAGAGGTTCCGGAACAACAATCACTGCCGAGGCGCCGGCACGCTTGGTCGCTTCGACCAGGGCTTCGCGTTCTTCCTCGCAGGCATCGGTCGGCGCACAAGCCAGAGCCCGCGGTTTCATTAAACCGTAACGCTGTGCGCGTTTGAGCAGTGGCTTGAGCAACGAGCTCGCGGCATCGACATCGGCGACGGCGCCGGCATGGAGCGGCGAGATCGGTTGCGCATTGAAGTCTCGGGTGGCGAGGCGGGCAGCTTTCCTGCCTACTGCTTCAACCACTCCAGTCTCGGGCTTGATCTTAATGAGAGAGGGTTCGTCGGCGATCAATCCGCACCCGAGAGCATAAAGCCGCGTATTCGCCGTTCCCAGATCGATTGCTAGATCTGGCGAGGCCACCCACCTACGCAGACTTGAAAAAAAGGACAATGACATGAAGTTTCCCCTTACTACGTCTTTTCTATTCAATCAACAGACAAATTGGGGGATGCAAATTAATCCATTTGGTTCGTTGTCAATCAGTCAGTTGATCGTGAGCAGCGAAATTTCCGGCGGCACTCGGAATCGCACAGGCAGAATGCTAGTGCCAATGCCCGGTGTCACGAATAAATGCTTACCTCCGTCGGTGATGTGGCCAATCGCATAGAGTTGTCCGAAGCGAGATGGAACAATCGGGCGACCGATCAACGGCAACGCCACCTGTCCACCATGAGTATGGCCAGCTATAGTTAACGTGACTCCCAAAGGAACCTGGGGGAAGAGATCGGGATTGTGAGTCAACGCGACAATCGGCGCATTGTCTGTGATTTTTGCCAAGGACTTCGCAATATCCGGGGAACCTTCCCACAAGTCACCGAACCCCACTATCCACATTGCGTCGCCATTGCGTTCGATCCTGGCTACGTCGTTTTCGAGATTTCGAATGCCTACACTTTCAAGGGCCGTCTTTACGCGAGCGCCATTATACCACCAATCGTGATTACCCAAAGTAGAAAATACACCGAATCGCGCGCTAAGCCTTTTTATTTCAGTTGCTGTCGATTCCGGTGGGACTGCACCGTCTGTCTTTCATTCGACTTTCAGAGATCGCCGGGATCATTTCTTGCCCGGCTCTCTCAGTTTCAGTTCGAGATTGCGGTTTTGATAGACCTTGTACTCGCCCGCCGCCGGAAAGGCGATTTCGATTAGTCTCCATCCGCCCTCTTCGCCCTTCAAGATTCCACCGGCGATCTCCTGGATAGTATGGCCGCCCCGCGCCCGCAGCAGATAGGTGCGTCCTGCCAATCCCTCGGTCTTCAAGACCAGGTGATTCGGCCCAAAAGTTGTGACATCGAGCACCTTGAGCGATGTGGTGCGGTCGCCCGGTTCTGGAGAAGGAGCAGGGAGATCGAACTCGATTCCGCCTCTCAGCGCGATCTCAATGATGATCCGTCGCCGGAGCGTTGTCTCATAGGTGAAAGTATTGGTGGCCGCGAGCTGATTCGGGGTGAGCTTGATCGCCTTACCGTCAACGGAGAGCCTGGTGATCTTAGCGAAAGCCGGAATGGCCGGGGCGAACTGTAGTTGCATCGGCTCGTCATCCTCTTTCGAGACCTCGAGTCTCAAAGTCGAGATCGCTGGTCGCCTCAGATCAAAGATCAGTTTGCTCGTCCCGACCCGGTAATTTTTGAGGCGCAATTGATCCCAGGATGCGGGGAGTTGCGGCGCCAACTGGACGATGCGTTTCGCGGCATCGACGCGCAATCCGAGCAGCCCGCGAATGAATGGCGTAATGACCATGCTGGAAGAGAAGAGTTGGTGCGGGACCGATTGATCGAGCGGCCGGTAGAACTCTCCCGAGAGGATTTCGTGATGATAACCGAGCGCGTGGTCGAACGTCAGGTTGACCAGCTGGCGCAAATGCGCGAAACCGGAATGCTGGTGGTGATATTCATACTCTGCCGCCGCGACAAAACCGGTGAGGAACGGCCAGACGCCGCCGTTGTTGTAGGCGATCGGATCGTAAGCCGGGCTGCGATTGCTCAGCATGCGAGTGCCCCAATCGGTGCTCAATTGCGACGAGCTGAGGAGGGCGATCATTTCGTTCGCGCGCTTGGCATCGAGTTGCCCGAACATGAGCGGAGCCGCCGTCCACGCCGTGATCTCGGCGTTCTGCTGGCCGTTCTTGGAGAGGGCATAAACATAGCGGTTCTCTTTCTGATCCCAGTACAGCTCATTAATCGCGGTGAACGCCCGTTGATACTTCTGATCGGCCAGTTCGCGCAGCGCCTGATCCGCCATGACGATGGCCAGCTCGCGCATCGCCAGCGAGGCTTCCAGACTGGTCGCCGCCAGGTAGATGTCCTGGTGGAGGTCATCGAGCAGAGAACCCAGTTCGGACGCGCCCAACCCGGCTTTCGAATTTTCAATGATGCCGTCGCCATCGCTGTCGTTGTCGAGGCAGAATTGATAGGCTTTTTTCAGCGCCGGCCATAATTCATCGATCAGCTCCTTGTCTCCGCTCTGGCGATAAAAGTTGAAGACGGCGGCCAGGTAGAACGGGGTCGTCTCGGCATGATAGTAAGGATAGGGATATTCGTTGAACCAGTCGATCATCGCCGCCGACTGCGAGATCTCGTGTGCGATTTTGCCGTCCGCGCGTTGATATTTTGCCAACAGTCTGAAAGCCGCGCGGACGGAATCGAAATTGCCGTAGCCGGTCATGGCGTAGGAGTTGATTGCCGTATCGCCGCCAAAGAACCAACCGAAACCGGGGCGCGCGCCGTCGCCTGCCGCATCCCATCCGGCGACCAATCCATCACCCAGTTCGGGATTGGCGACCATTCCTTTGTCGAGCGCGACCTTTGCCCATTCGAACGCCAGATCGAACGGCCTCTCAGGCGTTTCAATGTTCGTCAACTCGTCGCGCAACCGGCGGTAATGGCTGAACGTCTTTTGATACTGCTCAGATATTGAACCGGCGATGCGCTGGTAGAGATCGATCGCCGGCTGGCGGCCGCTGATTCCGCCGGCGACAATCAATGGATAAGATGACCGTCCCGCGAGCTGCGGATCGACTTTGATCTCGAATCGCAGGGCTCCGGAAGCGAGTTGATGCGCCGGCGTCGTGACTCCGCGCGCCGCGGCAGGAGAGCCGAAAATGCCGTTGAATTTGCGGCGGCTTTCGCTGATGACGAACGCCTTTAAATCGTTGTTCCAGCCGGCGCTCTGACCGCCGAGTCCTCCCGGCCACATCGGTTTGAGATCGGGGACGAAGCTCACCGTGAGAGTGAGCGGGCGCATCGTGTCGATATCGAGCAGAATGATCGAAGCCTGTTCATCGATCGGGGTGAAGAAGATCGCGCGAATGGTGAAGAGTTGATTCGATGCGATGAGCGTCGTCGATTCGGGGCGCGTGATGATGCGATCGATGTTTGACGCAAAATCGATCGGATTGTCTTGACCCTCGACGTTGATGCTCAACTGCGCATCATGGAAAATTTTGATCGGAAAGACCCAGGATTCGAAGACCCCGGACTCTCTCCCAAAGATCGCCGCCTTGCGGCCGACCGCGTCGAAATAGACGCCGGGCCGCGCCGCGCGAGTCAATTCGATCGGATTGGAGGGCAAAGGAAATTTATTCGGTAATTGAGCATCAACACGATTGATTGAGATCAAAAGAAAGGAGCAGAGAAAGAAGATTCGTAACACGGGGAAAGTTGTTCGTCTCTCGATCATAGTCTGTCAGCAATCTTACTCGTTTAAAATAAGAGAGAGCTGAAGGTTCACTGTTGAAGATTGAGCCGAGTCCTGATCCCTGATCCCTGATCCCTGATACTTTTCTATCAATCTCAGGGACCAGGGATCAGAGGCAGGCGTCAGAATCCTGATCTCTCAATTAACAAAGGCTGTAGGATTATCGAGATCTTAAACCTGTCCGGTCCGAGCTATTTCGCGTCTCCGCGCCCGCGTCGCCAGGAACTCTTTGGCTTCTTTATAGAGCCGTTTGCGTTCGCTGCTCTTGAAGACCGCGTCTTTGATGATCCGGGCGACGATCTTCGGGCGGAAATAATATTCATCGTAAAACTTATGGACCCATTCGAGCATCTCGGCCGCGGACAGGTGTGGGAAGTTGGCCATGGGCAATTGCTGGCCGAGTTCATCCGACATCGTCGTGTTGAGAATGACGCCGTTGGCCTTGAACCACTCGTGCATCTCGGTTCCGGGATAGGAATGCGCGACTGAAACCTGGAGCGTTTCGGCGTCCATCTCCTTCGCATAATCGATCGTCTCGCGAATCGTTTCGCGGGTCTCGCCCGGCAATCCGATGATGAAATCGGCGTGAACTTTGATGCCGGCGCGCTTGCAATCCTTGACGAACTGCAGACCGCGCTTCGCCGAGATCCCCTTCTTGATATTCTTGAGGATCTGTTCGTTGCCGGATTCAAAACCGACGATGAAGAGGCGGCAACCCGCGTCCCGCATCACTTTCAGCGTTTCGTAATCGAGGTGGGCGCGCGAAGTACAGGACCATTGAAATTTGAGCGGCTTGAACGCCTTGCTCATCTCGATCATCCGGTTCGGATTGAAAGTGAATGTGTCGTCGTCGAAAAAGATCTCTTGCAGCCCTTCGGGTTTGAAGGCGTCGAGCGCCCACTCGACTTCGTTGGCGACGTCACGGACCGATCGTTGGCGCCAGCGATGATCGTCGAATGTTTGCGGCCAGAGGCAGAAGGTACAAAGCGCCGGACAGCCGCGCGTTGAATAGAACGCGATGAACGGATGGAGAAGGAACGGAACGTTGTAGCGTGTAATGTCCAGATCGCGTCTGTAGATGGGCGTCACCCACGGCAGTTTATCGAGATCGGTGACGAGCGGCTCCGGCGTCGTCGAGACCATCTTGCCTTCTCCGGTTTTCGAGAGAAAGTGCACGCCCGGAATCTTTTCAAGCGGCTCGCCTCCGGCAAAGCGCGCGACCGCGTAGTCGAACTCCTTGTGCGTGACAAAATCGATCGCGTCCGTGGAGCGCAGGGCTTGTTCAGGATGAGTCGTGACCGGCGGGCCGACAAAGGCGATCTTGAGCCCGGGATTCAACTCCTTCATCCTCTCGGCCAGCTGGACGTCTTTCTTGAAACCGACGTGCGATGTGAAGAGCACGACGAACTCGTAATCCTTGGCGATTTGCGCCGTCTCTTCCGGACCGATGTGATGCGGCGGCGCATCGAGCAGGCGCGACTCGCCGCCCAGGTCGCGAATGAGGGCTGTCGGGTAACCAAGCCAGACCGGATACCAGTAACTCTCGATCTCGCGGGTCGCGGGCCAGCGCGAACTGGCGCCGCCATCGAATTTTTCAAACGAGGGGGGGTTGAGCAGAAGCGTCTTCATCAAAGCCGTTCACCTCTTCTCTCTTCTAATGAGTTGATGTCTGATTGAACTCGAAGATCTGATTGGAAAATCTCCGGCACATGTCGATTGAAGTCATCCATAAGTTTTTCTAAATTGACCGCCAGCTTAGCAGTATGTGGCTGGATTGGCAATTACTCAGAAAGAGCAAGAGAGTGGAAAGTCCTGTCATGGCAAATTTGAGATTTGAGATCTCTCTTGTTATTCTCTCGTTCTAATTTGATTCATTTGAGAACTTATGAGCTCTCAAGCTAATACCTGGAAACCGACGAGACAGCAACAGCCCGGCAATGCGACTGAAGCTTTTGCTTATTGCGAGCGAATGGCGCGCGCGCATTATGAAAATTTTCCGGTCGGCTCGTTGCTCGTTCCGAAGAATAAACGCAAACACGTCTATAGCATTTATGCTTTCGCGCGGACGGCTGACGATTTTGCTGACGAAGGCTATGAAGATGGATTGAATGAATCGGCTCGTTTGAAGGCGCTCGATGATTGGGAGCGGCAGCTGGAAGACTCTTATCGCGGCGTGGCTGAGCACCCGATCTTCATCGCCCTGGCCCAGACGGCCCGGGAGTTGTCTCTGCCGATCCAACTCTTTCGCGACCTGCTTTCGGCCTTCAAGCAGGATGTGGTCAAACGGCGTTATGCCGATTTCAATGAGGTGCTCGATTACTGCACGCGTTCGGCGAATCCGGTCGGCAGATTGATTCTCCTCTTGTTCGATTATCGTGACGAAGATCGACATCGATTATCGGATGAGATCTGCACCGGATTGCAGCTCGCCAATTTCTGGCAGGATGTAGCAGTTGACATCTTGAAGGATCGGGTTTATTTGCCGCAAGACGAGATGAAGCGCTTTGGCGTGGACGTCGATGCCCTGCGCGCAGGAAGATTCACCGCTCAATACGCCTCATTGCTCAAATGTCAGGTCGAACGCACCAGGGAGTTATTTGAACGTGGACGAGCTTTGCCGGGTGCGGTCAAGGGAAGATTGGCTTTTGAGTTGCGGTTGACGTGGCTCGGGGGCATGCGAATTTTAGAGCGGATCGAGGAGTCCGGATATAACACCCTGAGCGCACGACCGAAGATTACCCCCGGAGATAAAGTGAGATTGCTGATGAGGTCTTTGATCAGCCTCAAGCCGGCCGTTAAATTATGAAAGTAGTAAGCTCCAGTAATATCCATTTCACACCGTGGCACCTGCGCGAACGGACGCGCGGATTGCACCGGGAATTAGCCAAGGTCATTCAGTCGAATTTCTTCTACTCCTTTCTCTTTCTGCCAAAACAGAAGCGTGAGGCGATCATCGACGTCTATGGGTTCTGCCGGGCAGTGGATGACATCGTTGACGATCTTGCCGAACAACCGTCGAACGGTCATTCCCACCTCTTTGCACAAACCGAGTTGGAGAAATGGCGCGTCGAATTGAGCAATCTCTACTCCGGCCGGCCGACGATGCCGACCTCGCGCAAACTGCAGGGCGTCCTCGAACGATTTCCCATGCCGAAGGAATATTTCGAGGAGATGATCAACGGATGTGAGATGGATCTCTATCAAACTCGATATGAAACATTCGACGATCTCTATCAATATTGCTACCGGGTCGCGGCCATTACCGGGTTGATGTGTATTGAAATTTTCACCTATCGTTCATCTCGAACGAAAGAGTATGCGATCAATCTTGGAATTGCGCTGCAACTCACGAATATCCTCCGCGATTTGAAAGAGGACGCGGACCGCGGGCGAGTCTATCTGCCGCAGGAGGACTTGCGGCGGTTCGGTTACAGCGAAGATGATCTGCGCAATCAAATCGTCAATGACAATTTTATTGAATTGATGAAGTTCGAATGTGCGAGGGCACACAATTATTACCGGCGCGCCGCTCAGGAGCTGCCGGAAGAAGATCGCTCAACGCTGACCGCCGCCGTGACGATGGGAAAGATCTACTATCGTTTGCTCAGACAGATTGAAGAGGTCAACTACGACGTCTTCAACCATCAGATCAGATTGCATCGTCCCGAGCGTTTCTTGATCGCCCTCAATGAATGGATGGTGGCGCGGTGGGGTGATGTGGCGACTCGGTGAGACGACGGAGGAACGAGAGATGATGTCAGGAGATGGCGAAAGAATGGATTCCCCGCTTATCGTGATCGGCGGCGGCTTTGCGGGGCTGGCCGCCGCGGTCGATCTGGCGGAGAGCGGGGAACGGGTGCTGCTTCTCGAAAGACGATCATTTCTGGGAGGTCGCGCCTATTCGTTCACCGATAAGACCACCGGTGACACCATCGATAACGGCCAACATCTGATGATGGGCTGTTATCATCACACCTTGAACTTCCTCGGAAAGATCGGCGCGCTCGGAAAACTCAAATTTCAGGCCAATCCACGGGTTGATTTTCTTCACGAGCAAACGCCGGGAATTGTGCGCCACGCCAGTTTCAAGTGTCCCTCATGGCCCGCGCCGCTCCATTTGCTCGGGGGGCTGGCGAAACTTCAAACAATCGGCTGGAGTGATCGGATCCGAGCCCTTCGCGTCGGGCTGGAATTGCGGCGTCTGAACGGCAATCGCGTCAAACTGGCCGACATCACTGTGCGTGAATGGCTGACCCGGCTCGGACAATCCGAGCGGATTCAGCGAAGGTTCTGGGACATCATGGCTCTCGCCACCCTCAATGAATCGGCGGATGTCGCCTCGGCTGATATGTTTGCGCGCGTCCTGGATCAGGCTTTTCTGCACACGAAAAGCGATTCGACGATGGTCATCTCCAGGGTCGGCCTGAGCGACTTATATACGGAAGACGCGCAAAAGTTTATTGAATCGCGGGGCGGTCAAGTGAGGCTGAGCGCCGATGTCGCGAGGATCGAATTTGATGGCGGCGGCGCGACGTCTGTCATCCTCCGAAGTGGTGAGAAGATCGAAGCCCGAGCGGTCATCAGCGCCGTGCCCTTTTCCGCCCTCCGCCGGATGTTGAACTCTGAAATCATCGCCGGGCGACCCTGTTTCAGCGGACTCGATCAGTTTAAATCGGCGCCCATCATCTCAATCAATCTCTGGTACGAAGAACCGGTCACCGATCAAGAGTTCGTCGGACTGCTCGATTCGCCGATCGAATGGGTCTTCAACAAGAACGCGATCGCCGGCGAGACGGCCGGGCGACGGCAACACCTGGCGCTCGTCATCAGCGGGGCGCACGGGACGGCGTCCAAACCGAAAGAGGACTTGATCGAGTTGGCCGTCAATGAGATGAAACGGTTCTTTCCTCGAGCGGGCAATCAACGCCCGGTCCACGCCTTCGTCGTCAGGGAACAGGAAGCAACGATCTCTCATACGGTTGGCGTCGCAAGGTTGCGACCCGATCAGCAAACGGAGTTTGAGAATTTTTTTCTGGCCGGAGATTGGACTGCTACGGGATTGCCGGCGACCATCGAGGGCGCGGTCTGGAGCGGCCAGCAATGTGCTCGATTGATCCGACAGGGAAGAGACATTGTTGCAAATGCGCGACGAGGATAGTTTTCGGCGCCGCCAATGAAAAATGAAAAATGAAAAATGAAAACTATGAAAATTAAAATTACGGCAATGTCTTTATAGAAACAGAAATATAGGTACAATGTCGGACATTAGTTGTAGGAATCTTATTGAAGACTCACAGGTTAAACGGATGCTATGGATTATTCCGGAGACTGCCGACCGCGACAGGGCCGGATCGTTGATAGGATCTGTTTCATTGCTGGCCATTTTACTAAATGAAAAGAGTGGCTTTTATCACCGGTGCCTCGTCCGGGATTGGTTACGCCCTGGCGCTCGAATTGGCAAAGGAAAATTATGATCTTGCCCTTGCCGCAAGACGTAAAGAACTACTTGAAGGTTTATCGGGCAAAATCCGTCAAATGGGTGGAGAATCGCTGATCCTGGGTTGCGATGTCGGCAATCAGGATGAGGTCAAACAAGCGATCTCAAAGACCATCCGCCGTTTCGGCCGGATCGATCTGGCGCTCCTCTCTGCCGGGATTGGCGGCCCGACCAGCGCCGTGAAGTTTAGGGCGGAAAAAGTTGAGCAATTGTTCAGAACGAACGTTCTCGGTGTCGTTTATTGCCTGGAAGAGCTACTTCATGTCATGGGACAAGAAGAAGGGGGAATCATTGCCGCAATTTCGAGTCTCGCGGGAGACCGCGGGATGCCGGGTTCAGCCGGTTATTGTGCGACCAAAGCCGCACTCTCGACGCTCTTCGATGGGTTGCGCGCAGAACTGGGCCAACACGGGCTGAGACTGGTCACGATTGAACCGGGTTATGTTCTGACTCCGATGACTGAGAGATTCGGTAAAATGCCTTTTATGATCTCCGCCGTCGAGGCGGCGCAGTTGATTCTGCGCCGGATTGAGCGCGGCGATCGCGTCATTCGATTTCCGTTAATACCTTCAATGTTTATGAAGCTCATGCGGATCTTACCTGTCAGCTTGTTCGATATCGTAGCCATGAAACGTCGCCCCGTTAGACTTGATAGCAAATAACCGGCCGACATCTGCCAGCTGAAAAATGATCCCGTCTTGGGACTATTTGCAAAACTGCTTAACTATCTCTCTTATGGCTTGGAGATTTCCTCTCAGACCGCCGATCGTGATTACGCCCAAACCGGTCGTGGTGGCGCCGCCGCCACCGCCGCCGCCGCCAGAGCCGGAAGAAATGGTCGAAGTGATCGAAGAGCCGGCCGCAGTAGTGGCGCCTCCGGTGCTCATTTTGCGCTGGCTCTTCTGGAGGGCTACTCTCTGGCTCTTGATTGCATTGGGCATTCAGACCCTGGCCAGCCTGATGCCACAAATCATTGAATTGGGTTACAGCCAGCGGGCTTACCTTTACATTGCGCAGGCATTGGCCATCTTCAATCGGCTTTTTCCGTTCTCGGTCGGCGAGGTCTTTGTCGGGGCATTGGTGGTCTGGTTCACCGGATGGACCATCT
>Ga0081539_10001473_pt1 | contig 39944 bp, 42 predicted proteins | sample TabmetS4T2R2_FD_71023 | JGI IMG/M metagenome (GOLD analysis project Ga0081539, IMG submission 71023) | Tabebuia heterophylla rhizosphere microbial communities from the University of Puerto Rico - S4T2R2 | ecosystem: Host-associated > Plants > Roots > Rhizosphere ... | reverse complement strand
GAGGCGGCGCTGATGCGCGTCTGCGGCGCCTCGCGCGCCCAGGTGGCCGGGGCGCAGCGGGTCGAGTTCCTCGCCATGGGCCTCCTCGCCGGCGTGCTGGCGGCAATCGGCGCGGCGGCGATCGGCCAGGTCCTCGCGCGCCAGGTTTTCGAGCTGGATCTGCCGCCGAGCGCGGCCCTGCTCGTCGCCGGCCCGCTCGCCGGCCTCGCGCTTCTCTCGCTGAATGCGTGGCTTTCCGCGCGCAAGGTGCTGCGCGTCTCCCCCGCGCTGACGCTCCGCGAATCCATTTGATCTCCCGCTCGCGGATTCAGAAGATCGCAGCGCGCGCCGCGGCGAGCGGGGCATTGCAGCCGATCGTCACCTCGAGCGCGATCATCGACGACGCGGGCGGGCGCTTCGTCGTGCGCGCCGCCTCCTCGCTTGCCGCCAAGGCGACGGCGCCGGGACGAGAGGACCCACTCGGTGATTACGAGCCTGAGCTCTACCTCGCCGACGTCGGGGCCGATCACTACGCGCTGCTCAATAAATACCCGGTCATGCCCGAGCACCTGCTCCTCGTCACGCGCGCGGCGGAGCCGCAGGAGCGGCTGCTCGGCGCGGGCGACTTCGGTGCCCTCGCCGCGCTGCTGGCGGATCTCGACGGGCTCGCCTTCTATAACGGCGGCACCGAGGCGGGCGCGAGCCAGGGGCGAAAGCACCTGCAGCTCGTGCCGCTGCCGCTCGCACCGGAGATTGATGATCCGGTGCCGCTCGAATCGCTGATCGTTCGGGAAGCGCTGCCGTTTCGCCATGCCTTCGCGCCGGTCTCAAGCGATATGCACGGCTGCTATCGCGAGCTCCTTGGGCGCTGCGCGATCGGCGCACTTCCCGACGAACGGCAGTCGGCGCCTTACAACCTGCTCGCGACGCGGCGCTGGATGCTCGTCGTGCCGCGCCGGCGCGAGCACTACGAGACGATCTCGATCAATGCGCTCGGCTTTGCCGGATCGTTGTTCGTGCGCAGCGCGGCCGAGCTCGAACGGGTCCGGCGCGCCGGACCGATGGCGGTGCTGCGCGCCGTGACCTAGAATGCCGGCGGGGGAATTCGAATAAGTACGTAATATGGAAATAGCGGCAGTCCTGCTTCTCGGTCTCGTCATCGGCGGCATCCTCGGCTGGTTCTTCAGATCTGCATCCACCGGAGCGGATTTCGCGCTCACGCGCCAGCGCGCGGAGCAGGCGGAGGCGGGCCTCGCTGAAGCACGCGAGCAGATGGCGCAGCTCACGCGCAGCCGCGACGGCGCGCTCGCTGAGCTGCGCGAGGAATCGGCACGCCGGGCGACCTTCGAGGCGCTCGCGGCGGGCGTTCCGGAGCTGCAGCGCGAGATCGAGACCCGCAGCCTCGGGCTCGCGCAATACCAGCGCACGGTGCTCGAGCTCACGCGCGACAAGGAATCGCTCGCCGCGACGATCGAGGCGGAGCGCAAGGCCTCCGAGGAGAAACTGCGGCTATTGAGCGATGCGAAGACCGCGCTCAGCGACGCGTTCAACTCGCTCTCCGCCGCGGCGCTGAAGAGCAACTCGGAAGAGTTCCTGAAGCTCGCCGCGGCGCGCGAGCAGGCGCTCTCGCAGGTGATCAGCCCGATCAAAGACGCGCTCGGGCGCTTCGAAGGCAAGATCCAGGCGCTGGAAGTGGCGCGCGAAGGCGCCTATCAGGGCCTGGTGCAGCAGGTCACCCAGCTCCTCGATACCGGAAGACAGCTGCGCGCCGAGACCTCCAACCTCGTGCAGGCGCTGCGCTCGCCCGTGATCCGCGGCCAATGGGGCGAGATCCAGCTGCGGCGCGTGGTGGAAATGGCCGGCATGCTCAACTACTGCGATTTCGTCGAGCAGGAGACGGTGCGCACGGAAGGCGGCGTCCTGCGCCCCGATCTCATCGTCAAGCTGCCCGCCGGCAAATCCATAGTCGTTGATGCCAAGGCGCCGGTGGCCCATTTTCTGGACGCAATGGCGGTCGCCGACGAGGCGGAGCGCAAGCAGCGGCTGCAAGGCTTCGCGCGCCTGGTGCGCGAACGGGTGGGCGAGCTGGGCCGCAAGTCGTACTGGGACCAGTTCAAGGAAACACCCGAGCTCGTGGTGATGTTCCTGCCGGGCGATCACTTCTACAGCGCCGCGCTGCAGGAAGATCCGGCGCTCCTCGAGTACGGGGTCGAGCAGAAGGTGCTGATCGCCACGCCGGTCAATCTCATCGGGCTATTGCGCGCCATCGCCTACGGCTGGCGGCAGGAAGCGATCGCGGCGAACGCCAAGGAGATCAGCGAGCTTGGCGCGGAGCTGTACAAGCGCATCGCCGACCTCGCCGGCCACTGGATGGACCTCGGCCGCAATCTCACGCGCACGGTCGATGCGTACAACAGCGCGGTAGGCTCGCTCGAGTCGCGGGTCATGGTGAGCGCGCGGCGCTTCCGCGAGCTCGGCGCTGCCTCCTCGGCAGCGGAGGTGGCCGTGCTCGAGCCGGTCGAGAAGGCGCCGCGCTCGCTCAAGGTGTTCGACATCGGCAGCGCCGGCGGCAAGGACTGAACGAAATCCGGGTCAGAGCCCTATTTAAATGGGGCTCTGACCCCGATTTCAGTTCTTCGCGCTCGCTCAAGGTGCTCGAGATCGGCGCCGCCAAAGACTGAGTTCTTTCGGCCTGTAGTCGATTGGCGACAGCATGCGCCTGAATCAAAACAGCTTTTAGTCGGTCGAGCTTTTCGTTACCATCGCGGTCGAAAGGGGGGCTGGTGGCCCTCTTTTGGTTTCCAGCGCCCACGGAAGCCCAATGCCGCTATCACTGCGCTTCGTCGTACCTCTCGCACTCGCGCTGGCGGCGATCGCCTACGCGGTGGTGCCGCTCGTCGATCGCCTCACGTTCCAGTGGTTCGTGCGCGACCTCGACGCGCGCGGCGCGCTGATCGCGCAGACGGCGCAGGAGCCGCTCTCGGAGCTGATGCGCGATCCGCGCGGCGCGCGCGCCCGGGTGCAGCGCTACTTCGAGCGCATCATGCAGGGCGAGCGCATCTTCGCCATCGGTCTCTGCGATCGCACCGGCCACCTCGCCTTCGCCAGCCCGACGTGGCCGCAGGCCGTGCAGTGTCCGCCGCCCGCCGAGCGCGAAGCGAGGAGCTGGGTGCTGCAGCTGAAAGACGGGCCGCTGCACGTCTCGGCGAATCCGGTGGTGAGCGACGCCGGGCCGCTCGGCAGCCTGATCATCGTGCACGACATGAGCTTCGTCGAGCGCCGCAGCGCCGATACGAAGAAGTACGTGCTGTGGCTCTTCGCCGGCATCGCCGCGGTGGTGGCGCTGATCACCATGCTGATCGCCGAGATCAGCTGGCGCGGCTGGGTGGCGGGCATGAAGGCGCTGCTCTCCGGAGAGACGCTGCTTCGCTCGCCGCTCGGGTTGGCGGCCACGGCGCCGGAGCTGCGGCCGATCGCGCGCGACCTGCAGGCGCTGGTGCGCGACCTCGAAGCCGAGCGCGCCGGGCGCGACGAGAGCCAGACCACCTGGGGTCCGGAGGCGCTGCGCCGTATCCTGCGACAGGACCTGAAAGGCGACGAAGTGCTCATCGTTTCCAACCGGGAACCGTATGTGCACGTGAAGCGCAAGGACAACGTGATCGAGATCCAGCGCCCGGCGAGCGGCCTCGTGACGGCGCTCGAGCCGATCGTGCGCGCCTGCTCCGGCACCTGGATCGCGCACGGCGCGGGCTCGGCAGACCGGGAGACGGTGGACAAGCATGACCATGTGATGGTGCCGCCGGAGCGGCCCGCGTATCGCATACGAAGGGTGTGGCTCTCGCCGGAGGAGGAGCAGGGCTACTACTACGGCTTTGCCAATGAAGGCCTCTGGCCGCTCTGCCACATCGCGCATACGCGCCCCGTGTTCCGCGCGCCCGACTGGGACTACTACCAGGAGGTGAACCGGCGCTTCGCCGAGATCGTCGCGGACGAGGCGCACACCGAGGACCCGATCATCCTCGTGCAGGACTACCACTTCGCGCTGCTGCCGCGCATGGTGCGCGAGCGCCTGCCGCGCGCGACCATCATCACCTTCTGGCACATCCCGTGGCCGAACCCCGAGGCGTTCGGCATCCTGCCCTGGCGCGAGGAAGTGCTCGACGGCATGCTCGGCTCCTCGATCCTCGGCTTCCATACGCAGTTCCACTGCAACAACTTCTTCGACACCGTGGATCGGTTCCTCGAGGCGCGCGTCGACCGGGAAACGTTTTCCATCTCGTACGGCGGCGACACCACCGAGGTGCGCCGCTATCCGATCTCGATCGAGTGGCCGCCGGCGGCGCTGCAGGTGCAGCCCTCGGTGCCCGAGTGCCGCCGGCGCGTGCGCGAGCGGCTCGAGCTTGCGCCGGAGCTCAAGCTCGGCATCGGCGTCGACCGGCTCGACTACACGAAAGGCATATTGGAGCGCTTCAGCGCCATCGAGCGGCTGCTCGAGCTCGAGTCGCGCTGGATCGGCCAGTTCTCCTTCATCCAGGTCGCCGCACCCTCGCGGAGCTCGATCGACGAGTACCAGAACCTCGACCGGCGGGTGCGCGCCGAGGCGGCGCGCATCAACGAGCGCTTTGGCAAGGACGGCTACCTGCCGATCATCCTCAAGATCGAGCACCACGACGCGGCGCAGGTGTACGAGCTCTACCGCGCCTCCGAGATCTGCATCGTCTCGAGCCTGCACGACGGCATGAACCTCGTGGCGAAGGAGTTCGTCGCCGCGCGCGACGACGAGCAGGGCGTGCTGATCCTGTCGCAGTTCACCGGCGCCGCGCGCGAGCTTGCCGAGGCGCTGATCGTCAACCCCTACGACTTCGAGCAGAGCGCGGCGGCGCTGCATCTCGCGCTCACCATGTCGCCCGAGGAGCAGCGCGCGCGCATGCGGAGCATGCGCAACCTGGTGCAGGAGTTCAACGTCTTCCGCTGGGCGGGGCGCATGCTGCTCGACGCGGCGCGCATGCGCCACCGCACGCGCGTGCTCGCCCGCACGCGCGCGGCGCGGCGCAAAGCGGACGCCGCGGCCTAGGAGGATGACGAGCGCGCTGCCCCCCTTCGGCAGGAACTGGGCGTTCTTCCTCGATGTCGACGGCACGCTCCTCGACATCGCGGCGACGCCCAGGGCGGTGCACACCGTGCGCGCCGACTGGAAGCTGATCGCGGCGCTCTACGACAAGACGGACGGGGCGCTCGCGCTCGTCTCCGGCCGCTCGCTCGCGATGATCGACGAGCTCTTTTCGCCGCTCAGGCTGCCGGCGGCCGGCCAGCACGGCGTCGAGCGGCGCGATGCGCGCGGCCGCGTGCACCGCCCTTCGTTCTCGACCGACATGCTGTCGCGCGCGGCGGAGCAGATCCGCGCCTTCGCCGAGCGCCACACCGGCCTCGTGTTCGAGCACAAGGGCTACAGCATGGCGCTGCACTACCGCCTGGCGCCGCGCCTCGCGGCGGCGGCGCACGCGGTGGTGCGCGAAGCGGCGCGCGCGGTCGGCGACGGCGTCGAAGTGCAGCGCGGCAAGATGGTCGCCGAGCTCAAGCCCGCCGGCCACGACAAGGGCCGCGCCATCGAAGCGTTCATGCGCGAGAAACCCTTCGCCGGGCGCCTGCCGGTGTTCCTCGGCGACGACCTCACCGACGAGCACGGCTTTCGCGTCGTCGAGCGCATGGGCGGCCACTCCCTGAAGGTCGGCCCCGGTCCGACCGTCGCGCGCTGGCGGCTCGCCAACCCGGCGGCCGCGCGCGCGTGGCTGCAGGAGTGGCTAGCGCAGTGCGGCTAGACGATCACCGGCCTGCGCTCCTCACCGAGCCGCGGGCACACGCGGTGGCGATCGCCGCCATGGTGCTCGGCCTCCTCTTCTGCCTGCAGCTCGGCCTGATCGGCGCGCTCCTCGGTGGGCTGCTGGTGCATGAGCTCGTCCATCTGCTCGCGCCGCGCATTACCTTCGGCGAGCGCGGCGCTACGGGCGCGCGCCTCGTGAGCGTCGCCTTGATCGCCACCCTGGTGATCGGCGTGCTGGTGGGCGCCGGCGTCGGCGCGGCAGCGATGCTGCGAAGCGAGGGCGCGAGTCCCGCCGCGCTTTTGACCCGGCTCGCCGACATCCTCGCCAACGCGCGCGGCTCGATGCCCGAATGGCTGAGCCAGTACGTCCCCGAAGACGCCGACGCGGTGCGCGTGGCGATCGTCGAGTGGCTGCGCGCGCACGCCGCCGAGCTGCAGCACATGGGGCATACCTTCGGCGTGACCCTGCTCCAGGTGCTACTCGGCATGGTGATCGGCGCCATCATCTGCGTCCGCGAAGCGCACGCGCACCGCGAGAAGAGCCTGCTCCTGCGCGAGGCAAGCGATCGGGTGAAGACGCTGGCGCATTCGTTCCGCCGCGTGGTATTCGCCCAGGTGAAGATCTCGGCCATCAACACCGTATTCACCGCGCTCTACCTTGCCGTCGCGCTGCCGCTCCTCGGCATCCAGCTACCCTTCACCAAGACCCTGATCGCGCTGTGCTTCATCGGCGGGCTGATACCGATTTTCGGCAACCTGGTCGCCAATACCGCGATCGTCATCGTCAGCCTTTCGCACTCGCTCGCGCTCGCCGTGGGCTCGTTGGTCTTCCTGATCGTCATCCACAAGCTCGAGTACTTCCTGAACGCGCGCATCATCGGCGGCGAGATCAAGGCCTCGGCGTGGGAGCTCCTGTGCGCGATGCTGGCATTCGATGCGGCGTTCGGCATGCCCGGCCTCGTCGCTGCGCCGATCCTCTACGCCTATGGGAAAGCCGAGCTCCGCCAGCTCGGGCTGATCTGAGGCGCTAGGCGGTTTTCTTGGCGCGCAGCGAGCCGATCAGGCGGCGCGCCTGCTCGACGAACTCGCCTTTGGGAAACTGCTCGATGTACAAGGCGACGTCTTCGGGATCGTCGCTGTCCTTGACGCCGTTCCAGAACTCGATCTCGACCTCGTTGCGAACGCGCGCCGGCATCACCACGGTCTCGTCCGGATCTTCCGGCGGCTTGCCGGCGGCGACGCGTTTCAGCGCCTGGGCGAATTTGCGCGCGCTCTGATAGCGGCTCTCGGGCAGCTTGGCGAGCGCGCGGGCGACGATGCGATCGATCGCCGGCGGCACCGGCTCGATCAGCGACGGCCACATCGGATCGTCCTGGATGATCTTTTTCGCGAGCGCCCAGTCCGTGCCGTCGAAGGGCTTGCGCCCCGTGAGGAGCTGGTAGAAGAGCACGCCGGCCGAGAAGATGTCCGTGCGCTTGTCGATCGGCTGGCCCTGGATCTGCTCCGGCGACATGTAAGAGGGCGTACCGATCACGGCGCCGACGCGCGTCGCCTCGACTTCCTCGCTGTCGCCTTCGGTGATGCGCGCCACGCCGAAGTCGGTCAGCTTGGCGACGCCGCGCGCGTCGATCATGACGTTGGCGGGCTTGATGTCGCGATGGATCACGCCCGCCTCGTGCGCGAAGTCGAGCGCGTCGAGCAGCTGCCCCATGATCTGATAGGTGCTTTTCAGGTCGAAGCGCTCGTGGGCGTTGAAGTAATCCTTGAGCTCGCGGCCCTCGATGTACTCCATGACGATGAAGGCGAGGTCGCCTTCGCTGCCGAAGTCGTACACCTGCACGATGTGCGGGTGATTGAGCCGGGCGACCGCGCGCACCTCGCGCTTGAAGCGCATCGAGTAATGTTTCGCAGTCGCTTCGTCGAGGGACGCCGTCTGGATGGTCTTGATGGCGACGCGGCGCTTGAGCTTGGCGTCGAAGCCGTCGTACACGACCCCCATCGCACCCTTGCCGAGCACGCCACGCACCTCGTAGCGGCCGAGCGATTTTGGCTGCCCTTGGCGAGCGTCGGTGCCGGTCTTCTTTTTGCTATGGCCCATCTTGCTATTGTGACGGGGAAAGGAGATTCGCGCTTGCGCATGGGCATTGACCTCGGCGGCACGAAGATCGAGCTCGCGGTTTTCGATGATGCGGGCAGGGAGCGCCTGCGCCAGCGCGCGGCGACACCGCATACCGGCTATGACGCGGCGCTCGCCGAGCTCGCGCGCCTCATCGTCGACACCGAGCGCCAGGCCGGCGCGCGATGCACCGTCGGCGTCGGCATGCCGGGCGCGATCTCACCGAAGAGCGGACGCGTGTTCAACGCCTACAACACGCCGTTCAACGGCCGGCGCCTCAGGCACGACCTGGAAGAGAAGCTCGGGCGCGAGGTGCGCTTCGCCAACGATGCCAATTGCTTCGCGCTCTCGGAAGCGATCGATGGCGCGGCAAAAGGTGCGTCGATCGTGTTCGGCGCGATTCTCGGCACGGGCGCGGGCGGCGGCATCGTCGTCGCGGGGCAGGTGCTCGAAGGTCACAACGCGCTCTCCGGCGAATGGGGCCACACGCCGCTTCCGTGGATGACCGCGGACGAGCATCCGGGTCCGGCCTGCTATTGCGGGCGCTCGGGCTGCATCGAGCAGTTCGTCGCCGGCCCGGCGCTGAAGCGCGACATCGCCAAGCACGGCGAGGAAATCGCCAACGAGCTGCACGAGGACCGCCTGGCGCGCGCGTTCTCGATGATCGTCAACGTCCTCGATCCGGACGTGATCGTGCTGGGCGGCGGCCTCTCCAACATCCAGCGCCTCTACACCACGGTGCCGCGTCTGCTGCCGAAATACGTCTATTCGCAAACCGTCGATACGGCCCTCGTGCCGGCGAAGCACGGCGACGCGAGCGGCGTGCGCGGCGCGGCGATGCTGTGGGAACCTACAGCTTGGCGAGCGCTTTCTTGATGAGCGAGAGGTCGCTCACGAACTGGCGGAAGGCGAGTTCGCGCTCCTCGTCCTCCTGCACGCGCAGCAGCGCCGACGGATGCAGCGTCGCGAAGACGAAGGGCGCATGCGGACTTTCGACGAACTGTCCGCGCTGCAGCGACACCTTGAAGTGCTTGTTGATCACCGCCTTTGCCGCGGTGGAGCCCAGACACACGATCACGTGCGGCTTGACGGTGGCGATCTCGCCTTCCAGCCATTGATGGCAGGCGTCGATCTCGCGCTGCGCCGGCGTCTTGTGGAGCCGCCGCTTGCCGCGCAGCTGCCACTTGAAGTGCTTCACCGCGTTCGTGACATAGAGATGCTCCCGGTCGACGCCCGCCTCGGTCAGCGCCTTGTCGAGGAGTCGTCCGGCGGGCCCCACGAAGGGCAGGCCCTTCTTGTCCTCCTCGTCGCCCGGCTGCTCGCCCACCAGCATGATCCGCGCGTGCGGGTCGCCGGCGCCGAACACCGTCTGGGTCGCGTTCGCCCACAGCGGGCAGTTCTGGCAGGCGCGCGCTTCTTCGCGCAGCTCCTTTAGGCTCTTGACCACGGTCGTTAGAATGCCCGGCTTGAAAAAGATTGCAGTTTTGACGAGCGGCGGCGACGCGCCGGGCATGAACGCCGCGGTGCGCGCGGTCACCCGGGGCGGGCTTGCGCGCGGATGGGAGGTCTTCGCCGTACGCAACGGCTACGCCGGGCTGCTCGCCGACACGCTCGAGCCGCTCGCGGCGCGGGACGTCGGCGGCATCATCCAGGCGGGCGGCACGGTGCTCGGCAGCGCCCGCTGCCCGGAATTCGCCGAGCCGGCCGGGCGCGCCGAGGCGCTCGCGACGCTGGGCAAACACGGCATCGACGCCCTGGTGGTGATCGGCGGCAACGGCTCGCAGTCGGGCTCGGCGAGCCTCGCCCGCGAACGCTTCCCGGTGGTTGGCGTCCCCTCGACCATCGACAACGACCTCTTCGGCAACGACGTCAGCATCGGCTGCGACACGGCGATCAACATCACGCTGGAGGCGATCGATCGCCTGCGCACCACCGCCTCCTCGCACCAGCGCGCCTTCGCCGTCGAGACCATGGGCCGCAACTGCGGCTACATCGCCCTCATGGCGGGCATCGCCGGCGGCGCCGAGGTGATCGCGCTTCCCGAGAGCGAGCTCAGGCCCGCACAGCTCGCCGAGCGCCTGCGCGCCGCCTACCAGCGGGGCAAGACCCACGCGCTCGCCGTGATCGCCGAGGGCGCGAAGTGCGGCGTCAAGGAACTGATGGACTACTACGGCCAGCACCGCCACGACATCGGCTTCGAGCTGCGCGTGACGCGCTTGGGCCACGTCGTGCGCGGTGGCATCCCGAGCGCCGCCGACCGCGTCCTCGCCACGCGCCTGGGCGCCGCGGCGATCGAGACGCTCGCGAGCGGCAAGCACGGCGTGCTCGTCGGCATGGTGAAGGGCGACATCGTCACCACGCCGCTCGGCGACATCGCCGGCAAGATGCGGCCCGCCGACGCAAACCTCCTGGAGCTCGCGCGGACGATGGCGCTCTAGCCCAAACCTTCAAAGAGCTGAACTGAAACCATCTCGCCTGCAGCGATGCTGCCGCGCTCGTGCTCGAGCACGATAAAGCAATTCGCCTCCGCCATCGAACGCAGTACCCCCGAGCCTTGCTGACCGGTAATGCGCACCTTCCACTCGCTCGCATCGCGAAAAAGGACGCCGCGCTGATATTCGGTGCGTCCCGGCACCTTGCGCAGATTCTCTGCCGCCGTCGCGCGTAAGAGTGGGATAGCGTATTCGTCGGTGCGGCCGGCGAGGTGAAGCAGCGCATCGCGCACGAACTGGTAGAACGTGACCATCACCGCGACCGGATTTCCCGGCAGCCCGAAAAGCCACGAGGCTCCGACGCGGCCGAAGGCCATCGGCCGGCCCGGGCGCATGGCGATCTTCCAGAAGAGCACCTCGCCCATCTTCGCCATCAATGCCTTGATGAAGTCCGCTTCGCCGACGGAGACGCCGCCGGTGGTGATGATCGCGTCTGCCGCTTGCGCTTTGCGTAGCGCGGCTTCCAGCGCCGCCGGATCGTCTCGGACCACGCCGAGATCGCTGATCTCGACGCCCAGGCGCGCAAGCATGCCGTGCAGCGTGTAGCGATTGGAGTCATACACCTCGCCTTCCTTCAGCGCCGTACCGATCGAGGCGAGCTCGTCACCGGTGGAGAAGAACGCGACGCGCAATTTGCGCATGACGCGCACTTCGCCGATGCCGAGTGATGCGACGAGGCCCAGTTCCGCCGGGCGCAGGAGCTTGCCAGACTTCAGCACCGGCACGCCCACCTTCAGGTCCTCGCCCGCATAGCGCACGTTCTGCGCGCGCTTCTGCCCGGGCGGCACGATGACGCGGTGGCCTTCGCGTTTCACTACCTCCTGGATCACCACCGTGTCGGTTCCCGCCGGCATCACCGCGCCGGTCATGACGCGCACGCATTGCCCCGGCCCGACCGTACCGCTGAACGGCCGGCCGGCGAGCGCCGTGCCGATCTCCGTCAGTGGCTGCGCGATGTCGGCGATGCGCACGGCATAGCCATCCATCGCCGAGTTGTCGTGCGCCGGCACATTGATGCCTGGCACGATCTCCTGCGCGAGGATGCGGCCGAGCGCATTGCGAATCGGCAGCGCCTCGGTCTCGGTGATCGGCGTGATGCAGGCGCGCATGGCTTCGCGCGCCTTGTCGACATGCAGCGCGTCGGGGTCGTAGCCGTCGAGGCAGCTCACCACCTGGGCAATAGGCGTCATGAGCGGCCGAGCTCCTCGAGCGTGTTGATGTTGCGGAAGGCGTCGGCCTCGTCGTCGAACTGCACTTCGACGACGCGCAGCGCCGCGTACCACGCATCGATCTTGCGGCCGCCGCCCGCGAGGAATGCCTGCAGGTTCGCCGCCACCGAGCGACGCACGAGCGCGAAGACCGGATGCGCCTGATCGCCGGTTTTTGCGACCGCCAGGTCGTGCTCACCGAGATGCCGGCGCAGGCGCGATACCAGATCGGCAGGCAGGAACGGCGAGTCGCAGGGGACGGTGAGCGCGAGCGGCTGGGAAATCGCCTCGAGTCCCGCGTGGAGCCCGGCGAGCGGGCCGGCGAAGCCGCTGATGCGATCGCTCACCACGCGGTGGCCGAAGGCCGCGTAGCGCTCGAGGTTCTGGTTGGCGTTGATCACGATCTCGTCGACCTGCGGCGCGAGGCGCTCGAGCACGTGCTCGATCATCGGCTTGCCGCGCAGGGGCTGCAGTCCCTTGTCGACGCCGCCCATGCGGCGGCCGAGGCCACCGGCGAGGACGATGCCGCTCACGCTCATGCGCGAAAGCTCGAGGGCGGCGCGCCGAGCTCGCGGCGGAACATGGCGCTGAAGGCGGACGGGCTGTCGTAGCCGAGCTCCATCGCCACCTCGAGGATCGGCCGCCCTTCGGCGATCCAGGCGAGCGCACGCAGCAGGCGCGCGCGGCGGCGCCATTCGGCGAAGCTCATGCCGGTATGGCGCCGGAAGTGGCGGGCAAGCGTGCGGCCGCTGAGCGCGCCTGCGCGGGCGATCTCCTCGAGAGTGGCGCCGTCCTCCGGCGCATCGAGCAGACGGCGGCAGACTGCAGCGAGCGGCGCAGTTTTGGGCATCGGCAGGTGATAGGGCAGTCGCGCCAGTCCCGCGAGCTCGTCGAGGAGGAGCCGCATCAGCCGCCCCGCGGGTCCGCGCACGTCATATTCGAGCGGCAGCTCTGTCGCCCGCAGGACGAGCTCGCGCAGGAGCGGCGTCACTTCGAGCACTTCGCAGCTCGGCGGCATGCGCGCCGCGGCATCGGGTCGCACATACAGGCTGCGGAGCTGCACGACGCCTTTCGCGGTGAGGCGGTGCTCGACCTGTGGCGGCATCCACACGGCGCGCTGCGGCGGCACGACCCAGGTCGCTTCTCGCGTGTCGACGCTCATGACGCCGCGCGCCGCATAGACGAGCTGGAAGCGAGGATGGCTGTGCCAGTCGATCTCGTGCGAGGGCGGCAGATCGCGCGCCAGCGCCACCACCGGACGCGGCACGCCCATGAAGTCGTTGGCGCGCACGGCCGGAGCGGGCGGTTGTCCCATTTTCGACAGAGATTGTCCGAGGGTCGCGTGACGGACGCAAGGCGCGCGGCTACGATGCGGGCCATGAAGCGTAATTACCTCGTGCCGTTCATCAACCTCGGACACTTGCTCGATCACCTCGTCATGCTGGTGTTCCCGACGGTCGTGATCGCGCTCGGGCGCCAGTGGGATCGGCCCTATTCGGAATTGCTGCCGCTCGCGCTCGGCGGCTTCATCGCCTTCGGCGCCTTCGCCGTCCCGGCGGGCTGGCTCGCGGACCACTGGAGCCGCTACCGCATGATGGTGGTGTTCTTCTTCGGCATCGGCGCTTCGTTGTTCCTTACCGGTTTCGCCAGCTCGCCGTGGCAGATCGGCCTCGGCCTCACCGTCACCGGCATGTTCGCCGCGATCTACCACCCGGTGGGCATCGCCATGCTGGTCGCGGCGCCCAAGAACCTCGGCATGGCGCTCGGCTGGAACGGCCTCTGGGGCAACCTCGGCCTCGCCTTCGCCGCCATCATCTCGGGCGCGCTGATGGATCTCTGGGGCTGGCGCGCGGCGTTCTTCGTTCCCGGCCTCCTGTCGATGGCAGCGGGCGTGGGCTTCCTGCTGCTCGTTCCTGATCCCGGCCCGGTGCCAAAGAAGTCGAAAACGATCGGCTTGCACCTCGACAGCCGCACTATGGGACACATCTTCGCCATCCTGCTCGTCGCGACCGCGTTCGGCGGCGTGATCTTCAATGCGACGACGGTGGCGATGCCGAAGGTATTTGACGAGCGCCTGCGCTCGCTTACCGAAACCAACGTCGGCATCGGCGCACTGGTGGCCTTCGTCTACTCGATTGCCGCGTTCGCGCAGGTGCTGATGGGCACGCTGATGAGCCGCTACGACATGAAGCCGCTGATGATCGGCGTCGGACTCGTGCAGGTGCCGCTGCTCTTCGCCGCGGCGACGCTCGATGGCTGGCCGATGCTTGCGGTCGCGCTCCTCATGATGATGGCCATCTTCGGCCAGATCCCGCTCAACGACGGCATCGTCGGCAAGTACGTGGCGGACGAATACCGCGCGCGCGTGCTTTCGGTGCGCTATGTCATCTCGCTCGGTGTCGCTGCAGTGGGCGTACCGTTGATCGCGGTCCTGCACCGCACCGAGGGCGGCTTCCGCAACGTCTTCATGGTGCTCGGGCTCCTCGCCTGCGCCGTCTTCGTCGCGGGACTCTTCTTTCCGTCGCGCCAGCGCATGGCGGCGGCTCAGGCGAGCGCCTGATTAGTTCCGTACTTCGTACAGAATTATTTCTTTAAGCGACCGCCGTCGGCTGATTTGAAGTTCGCTTCAGGCGTTCCTTGCCGGTGAAGGCGAGGTAGTGCTTGCCGCTCGCGCGGCCGAGCATCGTCAGGCCGACTTTCTTGGCGATGGCATAGCCCATCTGCGTGAGACCGGAGCGCGAGACGAGGAACGGGATGCGCATCTGCGCGCACTTGATCACCATCTCGGAGGTGAGGCGGCCGGTGGTATAGAACACCTTGTCGGACCCGTCGATCGCGTCGAGCCACATGTAGCCGGCGATCGCGTCGACCGCGTTGTGGCGTCCGACGTCCTCGACGAACATCAGGATCTCGCCATTGGTATCGGCGAGCGCGCAGCCGTGCACGGCGCCCGCCTGCTTGTAGATCGTCTCGTGGCGGCGCACCTTGTCGAGGAGCACGAAGAGGCTCTCGTCGGTTAGCGAGACATCGTCGCGCAGCTTCACCTGGTCGATCTCTTCCATCAGGTCGCCGAACACCGTCCCCTGGCCGCAGCCGGAAGTGACGGTGCGCTTGCCGAGCTCGAGCTCGCGCCCACTCGTCGTGGTGACGGCGACCGATTCAGTGTCCCAATCGACCTGCACTGCGCGGATTTCCTCGAGCGATTTCACGAGGCGCTGGTTGCGCAGGTAGCCGATGACGAGCGCCTCGGGCGCATGACCGAGGGTCATGATGGTCACGATCTCGCGCTTGTCGACGTAGATGGTGAGCGGATGCTCGCCGGCGATCGAAGTCGGCACCATCTCGCCGCGCTCGTTGAACGCCTCCACCTCGAAGGTCGCGGGCTTCGCCGCGTTGGTCAACTGCGGGCCGCCTTGCCCCTTTTTGTTAGCCGCCAATGTAGGACATCTCCACCTTGCGCTCCTTCGCGGTCTCGGCGGTGCGGATCTCCGAGTAGCGGTCGGCGCGCCGTTGCCACACGGCGGCGATTTCGTTCCGGATCTGCTCATCGCTCGCGCCCGAGCGCAGGAGCGTTTTCAGGTCGTGGCCCGATTGGGCGAAGAGGCAGGTGAAGAGCGACCCCTCGGTCGAAAGGCGCATGCGCGTGCAGGTCGAGCAGAACGCTTGCGTGACGGAGGAAATGACGCCGATCTCGCCCGCGCCGTCGACGTAGCGCCAGCGCTCGGCGACCTCGCCTTCGTAATTCGCGTCCGCCGGCACGAGCGGCCAGCGCGCGGAGATGCGGCGCACCACTTCCGCCGAGGGCACGACCTCGTCCATGCGCCAGGCGTTCGAGGAGCCGACGTCCATGTACTCGATAAAGCGCACGATGTGCCCGGTGCCGCGCCAGCGCTCGGCCATGCCCGGGATGTCCTGGTCGTTGACGCCGCGCTTCACCACTACGTTGATCTTGACCGGCGTCAAGCCTTCGGCGCTCGCCACGTCGATCGCTTCCAGCACGCGCGCGACCGGAAAATCGGCATCGTTCATGGCGCGGAAGGTCGCATCGTCGAGCGAATCAAGGCTCACCGTGACGCGCTGCAGCCCGGCCGCTTTCAAGGCGCGCGCCTGCTTGGCAAGGAGCGACCCATTGGTCGTCAGCGTCAGCTCCGCGCCGAGGGGCGCGAGCATCGCCACCAGGCGATGGAGATCTCGTCGCACGAGCGGCTCGCCGCCGGTGAGCCGGATCTTGCGCACTCCGAGGTCGACGAAGATGCGCGCAAGGCGCGCGATCTCCTCGAAGGAAAGGATCGCGCTATGCGGCAGAAAACGGTACTGCGAGTCGAACACTTCGCGCGGCATGCAATAGACGCAGCGGAAGTTGCAGCGATCGGTGACCGAGATGCGAAGGTCGTGCATCGCGCGGTCGCGCGTGTCGACGAGCTCGCCGCCGGCGAAGGCGGGAGCCGCGATGCGTTCAGTAACGAGGGGAATGACCTTCTTCATCGTGCTGTTTCTCTGGGGGAAATCATAGCAGACGGGGTATAGTGCCGGCTTGGAAAAACCGAGCTACAACATCGCCGTAGTGATGCAACGCCGACCCGCGCAGAGCCGCTGGGCCGACGTGGTGTGGGAGCCGCACGGTGTGGTGCCTGGGTATACGGGAACCGAGTGCAGATTGCTGGTCGAGCACGACGGCGTCGCGCAATGGCTGCATCCGGGCTTCAAGCTCGAACTGCATCGCGATGAGACCGAGGGCTACTACCTGAACGTCGTCGGACGCGAGCCGCGCGTCTTTGTGCTCTGGCGCATGGAAGGCGACGCGGCGCTGCCGCTGCACGTCACGGCGTCGAGCGAAGAAGCGAGCCGCTGGCTCGACGGCGGCCATGCGGTCGACGGCGTGCCGATGCCGCCCGAGATTTACGCCTGGGTCGGCGAGTACGTCGAGCAGAACTATCGCCCACAGCCGCAGAAGCGCATCAAGCCGCGCTCATTTCAGCATCCCAAGGATCGCGTCTAGTGAGCGAAGAGAAAGAAGGGTTTCTCGCCCGGTGGTCGCGCCTCAAGCGCGAAGCGCCGGCGGCCGAGAAAAAGGACGAGTCGCCGGCGCCGGCGGTGCCGCCGGTCGAGAAGCTGACGCCGGAGTCGGACTTCGCGGCGTTCATGAACCCGAAGGTGAAGGACGAGCTGCGGCGCCTCGCGCTGAGGAAGCTCTTCAGCGATCCGCATTTCAATGTGCCGGATCCGTTCGAACCGTATTCGCGCGATTGGACGGTGGGGGAGCCGATAAGCGAGGAGCTGCTGGCGACGCTCAATCAGGCGCGCACCGTGCTCTTCAGAGAGCCGGAGAAAAAGCCGGGCGCCGAACCGGAGCTGAGCGTCACGCCACCGCAGGCGAGCGCTGATGCCACCGCGCCGCTGGACGAGAAAACTCTGGGGGAAGCGAAGCAGGATGAGCCTCGAAGGCAAGACGCTTAAGGTCTGCAGCTGTAACCGCACCGTGGCCCTCGACGCGCAGGCGCTGGCCCACGCGCTGAAGAGCGGCGCGCCGCTCACAGTGCACGAGCAGCTCTGCCGCCGGGACGCCGGCGCGTTCCAGGCGGCGCTCGGCGCCGGCGACGATGTCATCGTCGCCTGCACGCAGGAGGCGACGCTCTTCGGTGAGCTTGCCGATGGGACGAGCGCGAATCTCAAATTCGTCAACGTGCGCGAGCAGGCTGGCTGGGGCGCGGCCGCGGGCGAGGCGACGCCGAAAATCGCGGCGCTCATCGCCATGGCAGCGCTGCCCGCGCCCGAACCCACGCCCGCGGTGGAATTCAAGTCGGCGGGCGAGGTGCTCGTCATCGGGCCGGCGGCGGCGGCGCTCGACTGGGCGGAGCGGCTCGCGCCGCAGCTCAGCGTCAGCGTGCTCGTCACCGGCACTGGCGGCGAGCTGCCGCTCGAGCGCAAATATCCGGTCTGGTCCGGCCGCGTCACCCAGCTCGCGGGCTGGCTCGGCGCCTTCGAGGTCGCGTGGCGGCAGGAGAACCCGATCGATCTCGAGCTCTGCACGCGCTGTAACGCCTGCGTGCGCGCCTGCCCGGAACAGGCGATCGGCTACGACTACCAGGTGGATCTCGAGCGCTGCAAGTCGCATCGCGCGTGCGTCACGGCCTGCGGGGCGATCGGCGCCATCGATTTTTCGCGCGCGGACACCGCGAGGCGCGAGCGTTTCGACCTGGTGTTCGATCTCTCGCGCGAGCCGCTGCTCAGGCTGCATCAGCTGCCGCAAGGCTATTTCGCGCCGGGCGACGATCCGCTGGAGCAGGCGCTCGCCGCGCGCGAATTGGCCGCGCTCGTCGGCGAGTTCGAGAAGCCGCGTTTCTTTCGCTACCGCGAGAAGATCTGCGCGCACAGCCGCTCGGCGAGAGAGGGCTGCAACGCCTGCATCGATGTCTGCTCGAGCGGCGCGATCAGCGCCGCCGGCGACTACGTCAAGGTCGAGCCGCATCTTTGCGCCGGCTGCGGCGGCTGCGCCACGGTATGCCCGTCGGGCGCGATGACCTACGCCTATCCGACGGTTCCCGATCTGGGCATGCGCCTCAAGGCGCTGGTCGGCACCTATCGCGAGGCGGGCGGCAAGGATGCATGTCTGCTGTTCCATGACGCGCGCGAAGGACGCGCGGCAGTGCTCACGCACGCGCGGCGCCACGGGCTGCCGGCGCGAGTAATCCCCTTCGAATGTTTCCATGTCGCCTCGGTCGGCATCGATCTCGTGCTCGGCGCGATTGCCTACGGCGCGAGCCAAGTGAGACTGCTGGTCACCGAGAAGGTGGACGACGGTTATATCGCGGCGCTCGAGCGCCAGCTCGGCTACGCGCAGACGATCCTCACGGCGCTCGGTTACGGCGGCGCACACGTCGGCGTGCTGCGCACGCTCGATGCCGTGTCCGCGCTGGCGCCGGCGCAGACCGTGGCGAAGCCCGCAGGCTTCAACCTGTCGCCCGAGAAGCGCACGACGCTCGACTTCGCCATCGATCACCTCTCGCGCCAGGCGCCAACGCCGAAGACGGAAATACCGCTCGCCGCCGGCGCTCCCTTCGGCGCCATCACGGTCAACAAGGACCGCTGCACGCTGTGCAAGGCGTGCATCGGCGCGTGTCCGGAAGCCGCGCTCCTCGATTCGCCGGACGCGCCGCGCCTGCGGTTCATAGAAGCGAATTGCGTCCAGTGCGGGCTTTGCGCCAATACCTGTCCCGAGGACGCGATTCGCCTGGTGCCGCGGCTCGCCATCGGCCCGCAGGCGAAGGAACCGGCGACTCTGAACGAGGCCGAGCCTTTCAACTGCGTGCGTTGCGGCCAGCCCTTCGGCACCAAGGTGATGGTCGACAACATGCTTGGCAAGCTCGCCGGCCACTCGATGTACGGCGGCGCCGGCGCACTGCGGCGTCTGCAGATGTGCGCCGACTGCCGCGTCGTCGACATGATGGAAAACAAGCAGGAAGCGACGATCCACGACGTATCGCGATGAGCGAGCCGCTCGCCTTCGTGCCGCCGGAGGAGCAGGCGCGGGCGAACTTCTATGCGCTGCTCGCGCGCCTGTTCTACGCATCGCCGGACGAAACGCTGCTGAACGCGCTGGCGAGCGCCGATGAGCTCGATGCCGAAGACGAAGCGCTCGCCGCGCGCTGGCGCGAGCTGATCGCGGCCGCCGCCGCGACGCCCGCGGAGGCGGCGCGCGAGGAATACGACAGCGTCTTCGTCGGCACCGGGAAGGCGCCCGTAACACTCTATGCGAGCGCTTATTCCCTGCGGTATTCCAATGAGACGCCGCTGGCGGCGCTGCGCGCCGACCTCGCGGCCCTCGGGCTCGCACGCCGCGGCGAGGTCGGTGAGCCGGAAGACCACATCGCCGCCCTCTGCGAGACGATGCGACACCTCATCGCCGAGCAGCGCCGCTCGCTCGAGGAGCAGCAGCGCTTCTTCCGCCGCTGGCTGGCGCCGAATGTGGATGCGTTGTGCGCCGCAATAGAGGCGAGCGAGCAGACGTCGTTTTATCGGGTAGTCGCGCGACTCGCGAAAGCGTTCTTTTCATTGGAGCAAGCGGGTTTTGAAATGCTCTAGAATCGCTCGCAGCAAGACCCATGCAAGGTATTTGCATAAGCACCGAAGTTCATAACTACCAGAGGCGACTGTGAACAGCGAGCGCACGCAGAAACTTTCCCGACGCAAGTTCCTCGTTGCCGCAAGTGCCGGTGGCGTCGCCACTGCCGCGGCGATCGTGACGAGCCAGTCGAAGTCTTCGAAGCCCACGCCCGCCACGAGCGACAAGCGTGCAACGCGCGGCTATCAGTCGAGCGAGCACGTGAACAACTACTACCGCACCGCCAAGGTCTGAGGAGACCGCCATGCTGCTGACTCGCAAAGCGACCGCCCAAGAGGCGCCGCGGCAACGGCTCGCGCGCGCAGTGTCCGGCGTGCAGCCGAAAACGATGGATCGGCGCACGTTTCTCAAGCGCTCCGGCGTCGGCGTCGGCGCCGGCGCGCTCGCCTCACAGCTGCCGTTCAACATCATCGAGCGCGCCGAAGCGAAGGGGGAAGAAGGCAAGCTCGAGGTGAAGCGCACCGTGTGCACGCACTGCTCGGTCGGCTGCTCGATCGACGCGGTGGTGCAGAACGGGGTCTGGGTGCGCCAGGAACCGGTGTTCGACTCTCCGCTCAACCTCGGCGCGCATTGCGCGAAAGGCGCATCGGTGCGCGAGCACGGCATGACGCAGGACTCGCACCGCCTGAAGTATCCGATGAAGCTCTCGGGCGGCAAGTGGCAAAAGATCAGTTGGGACCAGGCGTACGACGAGATCGCAAACAAGCTGCTCGCGATTCGCAAGGAGAGCGGCCCCGATGCGCTCTTCGTCGTCGGCTCCTCCAAGCACAACAACGAGCAGTCGCAGCTGCTTTGCAAGTGGGTGCGCCTCTGGGGCACGAACAATACTGACCACCAGGCGCGCATCTGCCACTCGACCACGGTTTCCGGCGTCGCGCAGACCTGGGGCTACGGCGCGATGACCAACTCGTACAACGACGAGCAGAACTCGAAGTGCCTGCTGTTCTTCGGCTCGAACGCGGCCGAGGCGCACCCGGTGTCGATGCTGCACACGCTGCACGCCAAGGAGAACGGCTGCAAGGTGATCGTCGCCGACCCGCGCTTCACGCGAACCGCGGCGAAGGCCGACATGTACGTGCGCACGCGCTCCGGCGGCGATGTGGCGTTCCTCTTCGGCCTCCTGTATCACGTGTTCAAGAACGGCTGGGAGGACAAGGAGTACATCAAGGCGCGCGTCTACGGCATGGACCAGGTGCGCGACGAAGTGATGAAGAAGTGGACGCCCGACAAGGTAACCGAGGTCACCGGCGTGCCCGAGGAGCAGATGTTCGCGGTGGCGAAGACGCTCGCCGAGAACCGGCCGAACTTCATCATCTGGGCGATGGGCCAGACGCAGCACACGAATGCGAACGCGATCGTCCGGGCATCGAATATCTTGATGCTCGCGCTCGGCAACGTCGGCCGCTCGGGCGGCGGCTGCAACATCTACCGCGGCCATGACAACGTGCAGGGTGCGACCGACATCGGCCCGAATCCCGACACGCTGCCCGGCTACTACCCCGTCGCGGTGCCCGGCTCCTGGACGCACTGGGCGAAGGTGTGGAATGTCGATCTCGAGTGGCTGAAGAAGCAATACGCCTCCGAAGCGCTGATGGCGAAGCCCGGCATGACGGTGTCGCGCTGGATCGACGGCGTGCTCGAGAAGAACGACGCGATTGACCAGGATCCGAACCTGCGCGCCATCTTCTACTGGGGCCACGCGCCCAACTCGCAGACGCGCGGCCTCGAGATGCTGGAGGCGATGAAGAAGCTCGATCTCATGGTGGTGATCGATCCGTATCCGTCCGCCTCTGCGGCGATGTTCGCCAAGGTGCGCAAAGACGGTGCCTACCTGCTGCCGGCGGCAACGCAGTTCGAGACCGAAGGCTCGGTCACGGCGTCGAACCGCTCGCTGCAGTGGCGCGAGAAGGTGATCGATCCGCTGTTCGATTCGCGCACCGACCAGATGATCATGTACGAGCTCGCGCAGAAGCTCGGCTTCGCCGACCAGTTCCTCGGCAAGAAGGACGGCAAGCAGAACCTGCGCCTCGTGAAGGTGAAGGGCCGCGACGAGCCGTCGATGGAGGACACGCTCCGCAACGAGGTCAACAAAGGCTGCTGGACCATCGGCTACACCGGCCAGTCGCCCGAGCGGCTGCAGGCGCACATGAGGAACCAGCACGTGTTCGACGTCAAAACGCTGCGCGCGCGCGGCGGCAAGGACGCGAAGACGGGCTACGACCTCACCGGCGACTATTACGGGCTACCGTGGCCCTGCTACGGCACCGCGGCGATCAAGCATCCCGGCTCGCCGAATCTTTACGACACCTCCAAGCACCCGATGGACGGCGGCATGACCTTCCGCGCGCTGTTCGGCGTCGAGAAAGACGGTGTCAACCTGCTCGCCGAGGACGGCATCGCCAACAAGGGAAGCGACATCACCACCGGCTATCCGCAGTTCGATGACGTGCTGTTGAAGAAGCTCGGCTGGTGGGATGAGCTCAGCGAGGAGGAAAGGAAGGAGGCCGAGGGCAAGACCTGGGCAACCGACCTCTCCGGCGGCATCCAGCGCGTGGCGATGAAGCACGGCTGCTGCCCGTTCGGCAACGCCAAGGCGCGCGCCGTGGTGTGGAACTTCCCCGATCCGATCCCGCAGCACCGCGAGCCGCTGTATTCGCCGCGCCCCGATCTCGTCGAGAAGTATCCGACGCACGACGACGTGAAGACGCTCTGGCGTCTGCCGACGCTCTTCAAGGCGGTGCAGCAGAAGGCCGTGAAGGAGGAGATGCACAAGAAGTATCCACTCATCCTCACCTCCGGCCGCATCGTCGAGTACGAAGGTGGCGGCGAGGAGACGCGCTCCAACCCGTGGCTCGCCGAACTGCAGCAGGAAAACTACGCCGAGATCAATCCGAAGACAGCGGCCGATCGCGGCATCCGCAACGGCGAGTACGTCTGGCTATCGACGCCGAGCGGCGCCAGGATCAAGGTCAAGGCCAAGGTGACCGAAGGCATTGGGCCCGACACCGTGTTCGTGCCGTTCCATTTCTCGGGCTGGTGGCAGGGCGAGGACATGCTGCCCTTCTATCCGGATGGCGCGGCGCCGATCGTGCGCGGCGAGGCCGTCAACACCGCGACGACCTACGGCTACGACCGGGTGACGATGATGCAGGAATCCAAGACCACGCTGTGCCAAGTGGCGAAGGCATAAGGAGGGGACCATGGCGAGAATGAAATTTCTGTGCGACGCCGAACGCTGCATCGAGTGCAACGGCTGCGTCACCGCCTGCAAGAACGAGAACGAAGTGCCGTGGGGCGTGAACCGCCGCCGCGTCGTGACGCTGAACGACGGCGTCGTCGGCGCGGAGAAATCGATCTCGGTGGCGTGCATGCACTGCTCCGACGCGCCGTGCATGGCCGTCTGCCCGGTCGACTGCTTCTATCGCACCGACGACGGCGTGGTGCTGCATGACAAGGATCTGTGCATCGGCTGCGGCTACTGCTTTTACGCCTGCCCGTTCGGCGCGCCGCAGTTCCCGCAGGCGGGCGCCTTTGGCCTCCGCGGCAAGATGGACAAGTGCACCTTCTGCGCCGGCGGCCCGGAGCCCGACCGCTCGGAAGCCGAGTTCAAGAAGTACGGCCGCAACCGCCTCTCCGAAGGCAAGCTGCCGGCGTGCGCCGAGATGTGCTCGACCAAGGCGCTGCTCGGCGGTGACGGCGACGTGATCGCCGACATCTACCGCGAGCGCGTGCTGCGTCGCGGTCGCGGCTCCGAGGTGTGGGGCTGGAGCACGGCGTATGGCCCGCCGCCGAAGCCCGGTGCGCAGCCGCCGGTTCAGCAGCAACCGGCGCCAACGAGCGGCAAGTCATGATGCGCGTCGCGTTTTTGTTGGCCGCGGTGCTGGCCGCAGTTACCGCACTGAGCGCCTGCGGCGAGAAGGAGCAGGTGGTCGTCTACAAGCAGGGCAAGTATCAGGGCAAGCCCGACAACCGCTCTTGGGACAACGAATCGCCGGTTGCCGAGTTGCGCGGCGGCAAGTGGACCAAGGGTGACCGCTCGAGCTGGGAAGAGTCCATCAAGCAGCGGCAGCTCGCCCAGCACGAGTATCAGCGCATCAACCGCTAGCGCGGCTGAGCGAGGAACGGCAATGAGGCTTCTTCTACTCTGGCTCTCGCTGATGGTCGCGGGCGCGGCGTTCGCGCAGCAGCAGAACCCGCCTGCCGCGGCGGAAGATCCGATCAAAGCGCAGCAGGAGCGCGCCGTCACGCAGCCGGGCAATAACGCGCCGGTATGGCGCGAAGTGCGCCGCGGCGAATCCGGGCCCTACACGACGACGACGGTGCGCGGGCGGGAAACCGAGGTGCTGGTGCAATCTTGGGGCGACACCTGGCGCCGCATCCGCAACGGCCCGGTGATGTTCTACGGCGGCTGGCTCCTCGTGCTGGTGATCGCCGCGATCCTCGGCCTCTACCTGTTGAAGGGACCCGTGAGGCTGCACGAGCCGCTCAGCGGCCGCGACATGGTGCGCTTCACGGCGCTCGAGATGACCGTGCACTGGACGACCGCCATCAGCTTCTGCCTGCTCGGCATTTCAGGCCTCATCATGTTCTTCGGCAAGCACGTGCTGCTGCCGGTGATCGGCTACACGCTCTTCGGCTGGCTCACGCAGTTCTCCAAGAACGTGCACAACTTCATCGCGCCGCTGTTCATCGTCTCGGTGGCGGTGATGGTGGTGATCTGGGCGCGCGACAATCTCTGGAAATCGTACGACTGGAGATTTTTGCGCCGCGTCTGGGCGTTCTTCCTGAGGAGCGAGCACATCCCGTCGGGCCGCTTCAACGGCGGCGAAAAGATCTGGTTCTGGGGCGGCGTGCTTTTCCTCTCGATCATCATGGCGTGGAGCGGGCTCGTGCTCCTCTTCCCGAACTTCGACCAGACGCGCCACACGATGCAGGAAGCCTGGATCTGGCACGCGACGGCGGCGATGTTCTACATCGCGGCGGCCTTTGGCCACATCTACATGGGCACGATCGGCGTGCAATACACCTACCGCAACATGCGCCACGGCTACTGCGATGAGACCTGGGGCAAGGAGCACCACGAAATCTGGTATCGCGAGGTGAAGGCGGGCCAGCGCGCGCCCGCCGGCGGCGCGGTGCCCGCCGGTGCGCCGCACATGAAGGAGGGAGACGCATGAGGACGCTGCTCGCATTTATCGCCGCGGGCGCTCTGCTCGGCGCAACCGCCAGCCTGGAGGCCAAGCTGCCGGCGCCCGCGCCGAAGACCGACGCCGAGAAGAAGGCCGAGGCCGACAAGGCCGCCGCCACCAAGGCGAAGGAAGCGGCCGATCTCGCCAAGGCCCAGGACAAGGCGGTGGCGAACTACAAGCGCAATCCGGCCGCGATGGGTAAGAAATGACCGCTCGGCGCCGCGTCCTCGCGTCGGCCGTCATCCAGCGAAGTTAAGCCCCGCCAGTGAGGAGGAGGGGTGGAAAGGGCGCCGCGAGGCGCCCTTTCCTTATGCGCATCCCAATTCCGTACTAGGTACGGATTAATTGCGGCGCCGAAGCACCCCAATTACGTACTTATTTAAGCGCCGTCCACGGCGACAAGCTTGCCGCGCGAGGCCTTCTGCCGCAGCTTGATGAGCGGCGCGTATTCGGCGGAGCGGTACCAGCCGAGCGCCTTCTGCATCGACGGGAATTCGAGCACCACGAGGCGCTTTGGCGACCAGCCGCCTTCGAGCGCCTCGACTTTGCCGCCGCGCACGATGAAGCGCCCGCCATGCTTCTCCACCGTCGCCGCGACCTGCTTGCGGTAATCGTCATAGGTCGCCTGGTCTGTCACCTCGATTTCGCCGATCACATACGCCGCCATGGGTTCCTCCTAGCCGGGAAGGACGAATCGTAGCGCGACGCCGAGCGCCGCCATGACGAGCACCAGCTCGACCAGGCCGCGGCGCAGCCCGAAGGCGAGCACCGCCGCGAGCGTGGCGAGCGCGCCGACCTTGAGGTCGAGCGCGAGCGGGTCGAATGCGTACCAGCGTAGCGGGCCGATGCGCATCTCGGTGACGTGACCGAAGAGCACATGCAGCGCGAACCACACCGTGAGGTTGAGGATCACGCCGACCACCGCGGCCGTAATGGCGGCGAGCGCGCCCGAGAGCCGCCGGTTAGCGCGCAGCTGCTCGACGAAGGGCGCCAGCGCGAAGGTCAGCATCATCGGCGGCACGAAGGTCACCCAGGTGGTCATCGCCGCGCCGAGGACGGCGGCGCCGAGCGGTGCGAACGGCGCGGGATCGCGATACGCGGCGAGAAAGCCGACGAACTGCGTGACGAGGATCAGCGGCCCGGGCGTCGTCTCGGCGAGCCCGAGGCCGTCGACCATCTCCGGCGCGCTCATCCAGTGGTAGGTCTCGACCGCCTGCTGCGCCATGTACGCAAGGAGCGCGTACGCGCCGCCGAAACTCACCACCGCGAGCTTGGAGAAGAAGAGGCCGATGTCGACGAGCACGTGGCTCGCGCCGAGCAGCAGCACCAGCAGCGCGAGCGGCGCCCACCACAGTGCGAGGCCGCTCGCCGTGGCGAGCGCCGCATGGCGCCAGCGCGCGGGCACCGGCGTGGCCGCCGCGCTCGCACCGCGCGGCGTGATGTAGAAGCCCGCCATGCCGGCCGCTACCACGATGAGCGGAAACGGAGCCGCAAGGAAGAAGATGCCGATGAAGGCGGCGGCCGCCACGCCGAAGAGGAACCCGCTTTTCAGCGCGCGCCGGCCAATGCGAATCAGCGCCTCGACGACGATCACCAGCACCGCCGCCTTGATGCCAAAGAGCGCGCCTTCGACCGCCGCAATGCCGCGGCCGAGCGCATAGAGGATGCTGAGCGCTAACATCACCAGCGCGCCCGGCAGCACGAAGAGGATCCCGGCGGCAAGGCCGCCGCGCGTGCCATGCAGCAGCCAGCCGATATACGTGGCGAGCTTGGTCGCTTCCGGTCCCGGCAGCAGTACGCAGAAGTTGAGCGCGTGCAGGAAGCGCTGCTCGTCGATCCATTTCCTCTCGTCGACGAGCGTCCGATGCATGATGGCGATCTGCCCCGCCGGTCCGCCGAAGCTGATGAAGCCGAGCTTTAGCCAGAAGCGAAGCGCTTCGGCGAACGAGATCACCGCCCGCTAGGCGACGGCCCCGCCGCACGAGCTGCCCGCGCCCGCGGTGCAGCCGAAGCAGTGGCGCGCGGTGACGATGGCGCGCCCGGCGAGCCGCTGCGGATCGAAGTCGCGGATGTGCGCGGCGCGACCGTCCGGATAGCGCGCCTCGAGCTCGAGCATCTGGTTGAAGTCGCAGTCGTAGATGCGCCCGTCCCAGCCCACCGAGAGCGTGTTGCGGCACATGAGTCCCTGCACGGTCGCGGGGTTGTAGGCATTCACCAGCACCTCCATGTAGCGCGCGAGGTTGCCCGAGGCCTGCAGCCATTCGAGGAAGCGCGAGATCGGCATGTTGTTGAGCGCGATCAGCGCGTCGAAACTCACGCCGTGGTTGGCGGCGAGGCCTTCTTTCCACTCGCGCTCCATGGACTTCTCGTCGCCCGCGAGAAAAGCGCCGGCTGGGTTGTGCATCAGCGTCAGGCGCAGGCGCGGAGCGCCCTTGCCGTATCCCGCCGCGTTCAGGCGCCGCAGCGCCTCGATCGATTTTTCGAACGTGCCTTCGCCGCGCTGCAGGTCCGTGTTGCGCTTGCGGTAGTGAGGCAGCGAGCAGACGATCTCGACGCCGCGCGCGGCGAACCATTGCGGCAGGTCGCGGCACGGCCCGGTGAGGAGCACCGTGAGGTTGCAGCGGTCCATGACGCGCTTGCCGCGCTCGACACAGGCGTCGACGAGATAGCGGAAATGCGGATTGAGCTCGGGCGCGCCGCCCGTAATGTCGACCGTCGTTGCGTCGGTCTTGTCGAGCGCGGCGAGGCAGAGGTCCATCGTCTCGCGGCTCATCATTTCCGCCGTGCGATCCGGCCCGGCGTCGACGTGGCAATGCCGGCAGGTCATGTTGCAGAACTTGCCGACGTTAATCTGGAAGATCTGGATCGCGGCGGGCCGAAGCGTGCCGGCCGCGTCGGCGAAGCTGCGCAGCGGCAATCGCGCCAGCACTTGCAGCTGCTCGCGCGTCGAGGCGAGCGGCGAGGCGCGCGAGACGAGCGAGGTCGTCGCGCGGGGTCCGCTCAGCTTTTCCGTCTCGGGTGCGCCCACGCTACGCCATCACCTGCCGGTGGACGTGCTCGAGCATCTGCACCCCGTGGACGAGCGAGGCGCCGCCGCGGATCGCCGCGGCAACGTGCAGCGCCTCGGTCATCTGCTCGAGGTCCGCGCCCTGCTGCAGCGATTCCTTGGAGTAGGCGTCAATGCAGTAGGGGCATTGCACCACCTGCGCCACTGCAAGGGCGATCAGCGCCTTCTCGCGCGCCGAGAGCGCACCGGGCTTGAATACCTCGCCGTACCAGGCGAAGAAAAGCTCGGCGAGCTTCGGATTGCCCTCGGCGATCGTGGGGAACTGCGGCAGATGCTCAGGCTTGTAATACGTCTCCATGGCGGCTCCGTTCTCGAACATGCCTATGGGGCATGCTAAGACGCGTTTTGTTCATTCCGGGGCGCAGGCGCTACTCTTTCACATATGAACGCGATCGCGGAAGGGTTGCGACGCGTGCTCGAGCTCGACCGCGAGCTCTGGCACATCGTCGCGCTCAGCCTCGAAGTGAGCCTGTCGGCGGTGCTCATCGCCACGACGCTCGGGCTGCCGCTCGGCGCCGCGCTCGCCGTAAAGCGCTTTCGCGGCCGCCGCGGCGTCATCGTGGTGCTCAATGCGCTGATGGGCCTGCCGCCTGTGGTGGTCGGTTTGCTCGTCTATCTGCTCCTCTCGCGCGCCGGCCCGCTCGGCGAGCTCGGCCTGCTCTTTACGCCGGGCGCGATGATCATCGCTCAGTCGGTGCTCGTGCTGCCGATCATCGCTGCGCTCGCGCGCCAGGCGCTGGAAGACGCCTGGCGCGAATACGAGGAGCAGCTGCGCTCGCTCGGCGCGCGCGAGTTCACCGCCGCTCTGACGCTCATCTGGGACGCGCGCTTCTCGCTCGTCACGGCGGTGCTCGCCGGCCTCGGCCGCGCCGCCGCCGAGGTCGGCGCAGTTATGATCGTCGGCGGCAACATCGACGGCGTGACGCGCGTCATGACGACCGCGATCGCGCTCGAGACCTCGAAGGGCGACCTGCCGCTCGCGCTCGGCCTCGGCTTCGTGCTGATCGCGCTGGTGCTGGCGCTGAACGCGGCGGCGCAGCTCGTCAAGGAAACGGCCGAGCGCCGCTTCGGCTGATGGCCGCCTCCATCCTGCCGCTCGTCCTCGAGGACGTGGCCTATGCGCCGCGCGGCCAGCCGCTCGTCAGGGGCATCTCGCTCACCATCGAGGCCGGCCCGAGCACCATCATTCTCGGCGCCAACGGCGCCGGCAAAAGCGTGCTCATGCGCCTCATGCACGGGCTGCTCGCGCCGACATCGGGCCGCGTGCGCTGGCATGAGGTCGATGCGGCGAGCCTGCGGCGGCGCCAGGCGATGGTGTTCCAGCGCCCGGTGATGCTGCGCCGCTCGGCGCTCGCGAACGTGGTCTACGCATTGGCGATCGCTGGCGTGCCGGCTGCCGAGCGCGAGGCGCAGGCGCGCGCCGCGCTGGAAGAGGTGGGCCTCCGCCATGTCGCGCAGCGCCCGGCGCGCGTGCTCTCCGGCGGCGAGCAGCAGCGCCTCGCGCTCGCGCGCGCCTGGGCGCTGCATCCCGAGGTGCTGTTTCTCGACGAGCCGACCGCCAATCTCGATCCCGGTGCGGTGCGCGAAATCGAAACGGTGATCAAGGCCTTCGACGCCGCGGGAACGAAGATCGTTATGGCGACTCACAACCTGGGACAGGCGCGGCGCCTGGGAGACGAGGTGATCTACCTGCAGGCGGGTCGCGTGATGGAGCGCTCGCCGATCGACGACTTCTTCGCGCACCCCGCCACCGCTGAGGCCGCCGCGTTCATGAAAGGAGAGCTGCCATGGGCTTGATACGCCTCGCGCTCGGCGCTCTAGCGCTCGCATTCGCAGCCGCGACGCCGGCGAAGGACAAGTTCATCACCGTCGCTTCGACCACCTCTACTGAGCAGTCGGGGCTGTTCAAGCATCTTCTGCCCATCTTCGAGAAGAAGACCGGCATCCAGGTGCGCATCGTCGCCGTCGGCACCGGGCAGGCGCTCGACATCGGCCGGCGCGGCGACGCCGACGTGCTGCTGGTGCACGCCAAGCCGCTCGAGGAGAAGTTCATCGCCGAGGGTTACGGCGTGAAGCGCCAGGACGTCATGTACAACGATTTCGTGCTGATCGGGCCGAAGTCCGATCCGGCGCGCGTCGCGGGCAGCAAGGACGTCGTGGCCGCTTTCCAGCGGATCAAGGACGCGCAGGCGCCGTTCGTCTCGCGCGGCGACCGCAGCGGCACGCACTTCGCCGAGCTCGAGATGTGGAAGCTCGCGGGCATCGACATCGCCAAGGAGAAGGGCGCTTGGTACCGCGACACCGGGCAAGGCATGGGTCCGGCGCTCAACACGGCCGCGGCGATGAACGCCTACATCCTGTCCGACCGGGGCACCTGGCTGTCATTCAAGAACCGCGGCGAGCTCGCGATCGCGGTGCAAGGCGACCGGCGCCTCTTCAACCAGTACGGCGTGATGCTGGTGAATCCGGCGCGTCATCCGCATGTGAAGGTGGCCATGGGCCAGCAGCTCATCGACTGGCTGCTCTCCGCCGAGGGGCAGCAGGCCATCGCCGACTACAAGATCAACGGCGAGCAGCTCTTCTTTCCCAACGCCGGCAGCTGAATGGCCCGCTATCCGGGGCTGACGCTGCGCGTGCTCGGCAAGCGCGCCGCCGCCCTCGGCCCCGGAAAAGCGGAGCTCATCGAGCGCATCGCTGAGACCGGCTCGATCTCGGCCGCCGCGCGCGCCATGGGCATGTCGTACCGCCGTGCCTGGCAGCTGGTCCGCGCGCTGAACCGCGATTTCCGCGAGCCGGTGGTCGAGACGGCGATCGGCGGCAGGCGCGGGGGTGGCGCGCGCGTCACGCCGTTCGGCGAGCGCCTGGTCAGGCAGTTCCGCGCCATGGAGGCCAAGGCCTCGGCGGCGATTACCCCGGACCTGCAGCGTTTCAAACTTCATCTCCGGCGGCGCTAAACCTCGTTATATTCCGTGGTATATAGCGCGACGTGAACGAAGTCGTCACGGCGCTGCTCGCCGCGGGCATGCTGGTCGCGGCTTTCGGCTATGCGGCCGTCGGCCACGGCGGCGCCTCCGCGTATTTAGCGGCGCTTGCGCTCGCGGGCGTCGCGCCGGCCGAGATGCGTCCCATAGCGCTCGTGCTGAATCTTCTCGTGTCGGGGCTCGGCAGCTACAAGTTCTATCGCGCGGGTTATTTCCATTGGCGGCTCTTCTGGCCTTTCGCTGTCGTTTCCATCCCGCTCGCCTTCATCGGCGGCGCCATCACGCTGCCGGGTCACGCCTACAAGCTGCTGGTCGGGCTGGTGCTCGTCTACGCTGCGTGGCAGCTCTGGCTGAGCGCGCGCCTGGGCGACAAAATGCGCCCCGTGCGCGAGCCGCCACTCGCCTGGGCGATGCTGGTCGGCGCCGTGCTTGGCTTTCTTTCAGGTTTAACCGGCGTGGGCGGCGGCATCTTTCTCTCGCCGCTGCTGCTCATGCTCGGCTGGGCGGGCACCAAGCAGACCTCCGCAGTGGCCGCACCCTTCATCTTCGTCAACTCGTTCGCCGGTCTCGCCGGCGCCTTCAGCGTGAAGTCGGCGCACCTGCCGCCGCAGGTGGCGATCCTCGCGCTCGCCGTCCTGATCGGCGGCTGGCTCGGCGCCGAATACGGCAGCCGGCGTTTCGCCAATCCCGTAGTCCGGCGCATCCTCGCCGTGGTGCTCGCAGCCGCCGGTGCGAAAATGGTCTTCGTATGAAAGTGTTCGGCTTCGCCGGCTGGTCGGGTAGTGGCAAGACCACGCTGATCGAGAAACTGATTCCGCGCTTCGCCGGCGCGGGGCTGCGCGTCTCGCTCATCAAGCACGCGCATCACACCTTCGATGTCGACCAGCCCGGCAAGGACTCCTATCGCCATCGCCACGCCGGCGCTGCCGAGGTGCTGGTGACCTCGTCGCGGCGCTGGGTGCTGATGCACGAGCTGCGCGGCGCCGCCGAACCTTCGTTCGATGCGCAGCTCGCGCGCCTGTCGCCGTGCGACTTGGTGATCGTCGAAGGCTTCAAGCACGCGCCGATTCCGAAGCTCGAAGTGTGGCGCCGGATCACCGGCGAGCCGCTCCTGCACCCGAACGATCCGCACATCGTCGCCATCGCCACCGATGTGCGGATCGAGACGCCGCTGCCGCGGCTCGAGCTCAACGATGACGGCAGCATTGCTTCCTTCATCCTCGCGCACCTCAGGCTGCAATGAACAAGGGTCTGCTTTCGGTCGACGAGGCGCTCGCGCAAATGCTCTCGCGCGCTCGCCCCGTCGCCGAGATCGAGGACGTGGCGACGCTGGAAGCCACCGGTCGGGTGCTCGCGCGCGCGCAGCGCTCGACCATGAATGTGCCGCCGCTCGACAACAGCGCCATGGACGGCTATGCCGTGCGCGTAGCCGACGGACTCAAGCTGAAAGTCGCGCAGCGCATCATGGCGGGCTCGGTGGGCGAGCCGCTCGCGCCCGGCAGCGCGGCGCGCATCTTCACCGGCGCCCCCATTCCGTCAGGCGCGGATGCCGTCGTGATGCAGGAGCACTGCACGGTCGAGGGCGATCGCGTAACGATCAACCGGCCGCCGCAGCCCGGCCAATGGATACGGCGCGTGGCGAGCGATATCGCGAAAGGCGCCGAAATCCTCGCTGCCGGCAAGCGCCTCGCGCCGCAGGACACCGGCCTCGCCGCGTCCGTCGGTATTCGCACCGTGCCCGTTTACCGGCGGCTGAGGCTCGGTCTCTTTTTCACCGGCGACGAGCTGGTGATGCCCGGCGAGCCGCTCGCACCGGGGCGCATCTACAACTCCAATCGCTTCACGCTGCGCGGACTGGCGGAGGCGTTCGATTGCGAGCTGCGCGACTACGGCATCGTGCCCGACAGCCTCGAGGCGACGCGCGAGGTGCTGCGCCGCGCCGCGGCCGAGTGCGACCTGGTCGTCACCTCGGGCGGCGTGTCGGTCGGCGAGGCGGACTTCGTCAAGCCCGCCGTGGAAGCGGAAGGCGAGCTCCTGATGTGGCGCATCGCCATGAAGCCGGGCCGGCCGCTCGCTTTTGGAGAGATCGCAAAGGCAGGCAATGTCGGCAAAGCCTTCTTCATCGGCCTGCCCGGCAACCCGGTGTCGAGCTTCGTCACCTTCCTCGTCTTCGTGCGCCCGTTCCTGTTGAAGACGCAGGGCATCACCGAGGTGGCGCCGCGCACCATCGCCGCGCGCGCCGATTTCGACTGGCCGGAGCCGGATTCACGCCGGGAATTCCTGCGCGCGAGATGGAACGCGCGGGGTGGCCTGGAGCTCTATCCGACACAGGACTCGGCGGTGCTCACGTCCACCGCCTGGGCCGACGGATTGATCGACAATCCCGATGGACACGCGATCCGCAAAGGCGACACGGTGAAGTTTCTCCCTTACAGCGAGCTCTACCGGTGAAGGTGAAGGTGCTTTTCTTTGCCTCGCTGCGCGAGCAGCTCGGCCGCCCGCAGGAGGAGCTCGAGCTGCCGCCGGCCGTCAACACCATCGGCGCGCTGCGCGATCATTTGCGTGCACGCGGCGGCGAGTGGGCGAGCGTCTTCGCGCCGAACCGCCCGGTACGCGCCGCGCTCAACCAGGACATGGTGCAAGCCGCAGCGACGATCACGGCGGGCGATGAAGTTGCATTCTTCCCACCGGTGACCGGCGGATGAAGGTTTCGGTCCAGCGCGAAGATTTCGATCTCGGCGCCGAAGTGCGCGCCATCTCGAAGAGCGACAAGGTGGGCGCGGTGGCGAGCTTCGTCGGCCTGGTGCGCGATGTGCGCATGACGCTCGAGCACTATCCGGGCATGACGGAGAACGCGATCCGCAAGATCGTCGACGAGGCGGCGGGGCGCTGGCAGGTGATGGACTGCACGGTTATCCATCGCTACGGCGATCTTGCGCCGAACGAGCAGATCGTGCTGGTGGCGGTCGCGAGCGCGCATCGCGGCGATGCCTTCGCCGCCTGCGAGTTCATCATGGACTACCTCAAGACCCAGGCGCCGTTTTGGAAGAAGGAGCACCGCGCTGGCGGCGCCACCTGGGTCGAGGCGCGTGCCACGGACGATCAGGCCGCCGAGCGCTGGAAGAAGCAGCGCGAATAAGGAAACCGCCGGTCGTCGTTCCCGCGCAGGCGGGAACCCCGTTTTATGAAGAAAACTGAATCCCCGCTTGCGCGGGGATGACTTCTTCAGAGCTTCCATAAGCCGTTTGGGCTAACGCCCCCGGCCGCCCGCGCTAGAGGCCTGGGCCGTCCCTGTCTTTAAATGCCGACGATGCAGCCGACCTACCGCGACCTCCTGCAGGAGGTCCAGCGCTTCTGGACCCCGCTGCCCGACAAGCCGGAAGAGACTCCCGAAGGGCTGCTCTGCGCGTTGTGGCATACGGCGTGCGGCGCGCCGGTGTCGGTGGAGCGCGCCGCGCCCACGGAATTGCCGCTGCTCGACGGCGCTGCCTATGAGCGGTTGATGGCATTGCTCGAGCGCCGCAAGGCGGGCGTGCCGCTCGCGCATCTCACCGAGCGCCAGAGCTTCCTCGGCCTCGAGCTCGTCGCCGGGCCGGCGGCGCTGATCCCGCGCAAGGAGACCGAGATTCTCGGTCGCGCGGCGCTCGGCAAGATCGGCTGCATGGCGAAGAAGCGCGGCGAGCTGCGCGTGGTCGATGTCTGCACGGGCAGCGGCAACCTCGCCACGGCGTACGCTTACTACGAGCCGCTTGCACGGGTCTACGCGTCCGATCTCAGCGCCGAGGCCGTGACGCTGGCGCGGCGCAACGTCGAGCACCTGAAGCTCGCCGAGCGTGTCGCGGTGCGCCTGGGCGACCTGCTCGAGCCGTTCGAAAGCCCGGAATTCGTCGGCCGCTGCGATTTCCTGTCGTGCAATCCGCCGTACATCTCGGCGGCGAAGGTGAAGGAGATGCATCCCGAGATCTCGCGCCACGAGCCGGAGGCCGCGTTCAATGGCGGCGTCTACGGCGTCTCCATCCTGATGAAGCTCGTGCGGCAGGCGCCGCGCTTCCTTCGTCCGGGGGGCTGGCTCGGCTTCGAAGTCGGACACGGCCAGGGACAGGGCCTGGCGCGCCAACTCGAGCGCAACGGCGCGTTCGAGGCGGTGGAGATCTACGCTGACGCGGCGGGGGAAATACGGGCGATCCTGGCGAAATCGCGGGCCGCGGCGCTCGCATGAACGCCACCGTCGGCGCCCTCGGCAAGCGCTCGGCGCGGCGCCGCACGTGGATTCCGCTGTGGTGCGCGATGCTCTATCGCGACTACCGCCGCTATCGCGTCGCCGGGCATTCGGCGCTGGCGACGATTTTCCTCGCGCAAGGATTCTGGGCGAGCATGGTCTATCGACCGTGCCACGCGCTCGTCGACTGGATGCCGAGGGGCCCGCTGCGCGCCGCGGCGAAGGCGCTCGCTGCCATCCTGCAGAAGCTGATGGAGATCGTCACCGGCATCTGCCTGCCACGCGACGCCGAGATCGGCGGCGGTCTTTACTTGCCGAGCTTCGGCGGCGTGATCCTCGGGCGCGGCAAGATCGGCGAGAACTGCACCATCGAGCAGAACGTCACCTTGGGTGTCGCCGGCCGCGGCGTCGAGCGCGGCCGACCGACCATCTGCAACCGCGTCTATATCGGTGCCGGCGCCATGATCGTCGGCAAGATCACCATCGGTGACGACGCCTACATTTTCCCTGGCTCGGTCGTCACGCGCGCCGTGCCACCGCGCGCCGTCGTCATGGGCTACCCCGCGCGCATCGTCTCCTACGACGGCAGCTTCGACTGGATCGTCTACGACGGCATGGAGAACGATGCGGAGAGGCGCGCCTCGCTCGAGAATTCGGGGCCAGGACCGGAATTGCGCGCCACCGAGCGCACGCGTTCATAGAGCCAGAAGAACTCCTTCTCATCCCCTGGGCGCGTGCCGCGCCAGCGCAGCTCCCATCCTTCGCTCACCGCCGGCGGCTTCGCGCTCGGCGTGTGAATGAGCAGCAGCGGGCAATCGCGCTTTCCGGCCGTGATGCCGGCGAAGTAATGGAACATCGCGCGCTGCGGCTCGGTGAGCTCGCGCGCCGTGATGCATTCGCCCCTCGGCCGCGAGCGTTGCATTTCGGCAATGACGCCGCGATAGCTCTTCGCATGGTCGAGCCATCCCAGCCATAGCGTCATCGCCAGACCCCAGACGAGGGTGACGCCGGCGAGCCAGCGCGCCGGCAGCGAGAGCCGCCATGAAAGGAGCCAGAGCGCCGTGATCACTACGGCGGCGCCGAGGGCGACCGGCTCGAGGCTCGGCACGTACCCCGGCGAATACGATTCGACGAACGCGGGCGTCCAGCCGGCGTAAAGCGCGAGCCAGCCAATCCAGAGCACGAGGCCGAGGACGCCCGCGCCGAGCACCGCCACCATCTCCAGCGGCCACGCGAGCCAGCGCGGTACCGATTCGAGCCCGACGGCGGCGAGGAACGCGAGCGGCACGAGGAGCGGCAGTCCATAGAGTGTGCGCGCCGACGACGCCGCGCTGAGGACGCCGAACATGACGATGAAGCCGACCGTGCCGAGCTGCACGAGGGGCGACGTCAGGCGATCACGCCACAACGCCCACAGCGCGAGCGGCCACGCCGGCAGGCCGAACCACAGGAGCGCTTTGGCGTAATGCGCGTGATCGAGCACGCCGCCCAAGCCCACTTCACGGGTGAAGCGGCCGAAATTGTTCACCCAGAACCACTCGTGGAAGAGCGTCGGTGCTTGCAGATAGAGGAGCACCGGCCAGATGACCGCCCACGGCAAAAAGACTACGAAGGCGATGATCCAGCTGCGCAGATAGGCGCGCGTGCGCCACTCCCTGAAAAGCAGCACCAGGAGCGCCGTAAGGCCGAGCATGCCGGGCCCGAGCAATCCTTTGGAGAGGAACGCCATGCCGGCGCCGGTGCCGAGCGCGAGACCGTAGCTGCGCGCAATTCCATAGAGGCCGATGGCCATGCCGGCCATCAACGCGTTGTCGGTGATGAGCTGGTGGGCGTGCTGCAGATAGCCGAGCGAGCCGGCAAGGACAAGCGCCGCGGCGACCGGTGAATGGCACCAGTCCTTGGCCGTGAGGTAAGTAAAAGCCAAGGTGAGCGCGACGTAGAACGCGCTCGCCAGGCGCGCGGCATCGTGCAGCGGCAGCACGCCGGGCAACGCATTGGCGAAGAGCGCGGCGGTCCAGTAGAAGAGCGGCGGCTTCTCGACGAATGGCTCGCCGGCGAGCGTCGGCACGAGCCAGTCGTTGTGCTCGAGGATGTGATAGACGAGACCGAACGTGTAGGCCTCGTCCGGTTTCCACGGATCGTGGCCGAAGAGACCCGCCGCGATCCACCCCGCAAAGAGCGCGCCGAGCGCGAGCGCGCGAGTCACGCGGAAGGACTGTCCCTTTTTTTGCTCACGCGGCGTGCGCGACGGCGCTGCGCAGCTCGCCAAGCTCCGCTTCGGCGAGCGTCTCCTTCTCGAGGAGCTTCTGCGCCCAGGTCTCGAGCGCGGCGCGGTGCCGGCGAAGAATGCCGAGCGCTTTCTCGTACGAGCGCTCGACGATGCCGCGCACGGCGACGTCGATCTCGCGCGCGGTCTCCTCGCTGAACTCGCGGTGGCCCTGCGGCAGCGGCCCGCCGAGGAACGGCGCGCGCTCCTCCTCGTACGCCACGTGGCCGAGCGCCATGCCGTAGCGCATCACCATGCTCCTCGCGATGTCGGTGACCTTGGCGAGATCGTCGGCGGCGCCGGTCGAGAGATGCCCGAAGATCACGTCCTCGGCGGCGCGGCCGCCGAGCAGCACCGCCATCTTGTTCTCGAGCTCCTCGCGCGTCATGAGGAAGCGGTCTTCCGTCGGCCGCTGGATCGTGTAGCCGAGCGCTCCGACGCCGCGCGGGATGATCGACACCTTGTGCACCGGATCGGTCCCCGGCAGCGCCATCGCCACGAGCGCATGGCCCATTTCGTGATGCGCGACGATGCGCCGCTCGTTCGGATTGAGCACGCGGTTCTTCTTTTCCAGCCCGGCGATCAGGCGCTCGATCGCGAGCGTGAAATCATCGAGCGAGACGGAATCGGCGCCGCGCCGCGTCGCGAGCAGCGCCGCTTCGTTCACCAGGTTGGCGAGGTCGGCGCCGGAAAAGCCGGGCGTGAGCGCCGCGATCTGCTCGAGATCGACGCCGGGCGCAAGGCGCACCTTGCGTGCGTGCACCTGCAGGATGGCGAGGCGGCCGCGCTTGTCGGGCCGGTCGACCAGCACCTGGCGATCGAAGCGCCCGGCGCGCAGCAGCGCCGGATCGAGGATCTCGGGCCGGTTGGTCGCCGCGAGCAGCACGAGTCCCGTCATCGGATCGAAGCCGTCCAGCTCGACGAGCAGCTGGTTCAGCGTCTGCTCCTTCTCGTCGTGGCCGCCGAACGCGCCCGCGCCGCGCGCGCGGCCGAGCGCGTCGAGCTCGTCGATGAAGATGATCGCCGGCGCCTTGGCCTTCGCCTGCTCGAAGAGATCCCTGACTCTGGCGGCGCCAACGCCGACGAACATCTCGACGAACTCCGAGCCGGAGATGGAGAAGAAGGCGACGCCCGCTTCGCCCGCGACCGCGCGTGCGAGGAGCGTTTTTCCCGTGCCGGGCGGGCCGACCAGCAGCACCCCCTTCGGCACGCGAGCGCCGAGGCGGCCGTATTTCTTCGGGTCCTTCAGGAACTCGACGACCTCCTGCAGCTCCTGCTTCGCCTCGTCGACGCCGGCAACATCGGCGAAGCTGACGCCGGTCTTCTTCTCGACGTAGATCTTGGCCCGGCTCTTGCCGATGCTCATGAAGCCGCCGCCGAGGCCCTGGCTCACGCGGCGCGCGAGCCAGAACCAGATGCCGAAGAAGACCAGTGCCGGCACCACCCAGGAGAGGAGGTCGCGCAGGAACGTGCTCTCGTAGGCACGCGTGTACTTCACACCGTATTGGCTCAGGTGGTCGGCGAGCTCCGGCGGCACGAGGTTCGAGACCACCACCGTCTTGCTGCCCTCGGGCTGCTTGAGCTTGCCGGTGATGTGCTTGTCGGAGACCACCACCTCGGAGATCTTTTGCTCCTTCAGCAGCCGCTCGAACTCGCTGTAGGGCAGGACCTCGACCGTCTGCGCGCGCTGCCACGCCTCCTGGATGAGGAGCATGGCGACCAGCGCGAAGACGACGTAGGCGACGTGAAAGCGCGTGCGGCGTTCCATAAGGGGTGATTTTCCCTTGAATACCGGGGCGATGGCCCCATCTTTCCTGAGGCAATCCCGGAAAGGCTCTAGAGGATCAACGAGATGCGATTCGAGAAGTTTACGACCAAGCTGCAGGAGGCGCTCGCCGAAGCGCAAAGCGCGGCGCTGGGCAACGACCAGCAGTACATCGAGCCGCAGCATCTGCTCGCTGCGCTCCTCGACGACGCCGGCATCGCCGGGCTCGTCGCCAAGGCGGGCGGTAACGTCAACGCGCTTAAGAAAGCGCTGGCGGACTCGATCTCGCGCCTGCCCAAGGTTGAAGGCACGCCGGGCGAAGTGCATCTGTCGCGCGATCTCACCACCCTTCTCAACGTCGCGGACAAGGAAGCGCAGAACCGCGGCGACCAGTACATCGCTTCCGAGCTCTTCCTCCTGGCCGCGGCCGGCGACAAGGGCGACACCGGGCGCCTCATGAAGCAGGCCGGCATCACCAAGGCGGCGCTTGCGAAGGCGATCGACGAAGTGCGCGGCGGCGAGACCGTCACCGGCCAGGCCGATGAATCGCAGCGCCAGGCGCTCGCCAAGTACACGCTCGACCTCACCGAGCGCGCGCGCCAGGGCAAGCTCGACCCGGTGATCGGCCGCGACGACGAGATCCGCCGCTGCATCCAGATCCTGCAGCGGCGCACGAAGAACAACCCCGTCCTCATCGGCGAGCCGGGCGTCGGCAAGAC
>Ga0081539_10001472_pt1 | contig 39944 bp, 30 predicted proteins | sample TabmetS4T2R2_FD_71023 | JGI IMG/M metagenome (GOLD analysis project Ga0081539, IMG submission 71023) | Tabebuia heterophylla rhizosphere microbial communities from the University of Puerto Rico - S4T2R2 | ecosystem: Host-associated > Plants > Roots > Rhizosphere ... | reverse complement strand
TCCAGCTCTTCGTCGCGCCGAACTTCGCGATCGGAGCGGTGCTGATGATGCGCTTCGCGGCGGCGGCGGCGCAGTACCTCCCGCGGGCGGAGATCGTCGAGCTGCACGCCGAGACGAAGCGTGACGCTCCGTCCGGCACGGCGAAGGCGACCGCGGCGCTGCTTCCCGGCGACCCGCCGATCCACTCGGTGCGGCTTCCCGGGCTGGTCGCGCATCAGGAGGTGCTGCTCGGCGGCGAGGGGCAGGTCCTGACGATCCGGCACGACACGACCTCGCGCGAGGCGTTCGCGCCCGGCGTCCTGCTCGCGCTCGAGCGCCTCCAGAGCCTGCCGGCAGGCTTGACGTTCGGGCTCGACGCGATCCTGTGAGGCCGCTCGCGACCGAGACGATCGCGCCGGCCGCCGAGGAGCGGGTGTACTTTCGCGAGGCGTTCGCGTGGATGGGCGGCGGCCTCGCGATCACGGGCGCCGTCGCGTACGCGCTCGGCCGGGATGCGCACGCCCTGCACGCGTTCCTGACCGCGGGCGGCGGCTGGGTCTTCTTCGCGCTCCTCGTCGTCGAGCTCCTGCTCGTCGGCGGGCTCGTCACCTCATCAGCCGGATGGACGTGATCGAGACGGCCGCGATCTTCCTCGGCTATGCAGCGCTGAACGGCCTCACCTTCTCGGTCGTCTTCGCGGCCTTCACCACGAAGTCGATCTTCTCGACGTTCCTGATCGCCGCCGCGATGTTCGGCGCGCTCGTCCTCTGGGGGTACACGACGAACGCCGATCTGACCCACTGGGGCAGCTTCCTCGCGATGGCGCTCTTCGGCCAGATCGTCGGCATGCTCGTGAACCTCTTCTGGCTGAACGACGGGCTCTACCTGCGGCTCTTCGGGCGGCGGAAGTAACGCCGGGGGCGCGACCGGAGCGCCCCCGGCATCTTCTCCCCTCAGCTCGCCGCGCGGATCGTCCCGAACAGACCGTGACTCTCGTCGTCCGGGCCGGCGGTGAAGAAGAGCGTGTCCGTCGGGCCGTTGTTTGCGGCGCCCTTGCCGAACTGGAGCGCCCACAGCCCGTCGATCGTGAGCACGCCGCCGCTCTCGTCGCGCAGCTGCCCGCGCGGCTCGAACGAGCCGTTCGGGCCCTTCGCGTACGCCGTGATCTGCCCGTCGCCGAAGTTCCCGACGAGCAGGTCGCCGCCGAAGCGGCCGAAGCTCGCCGGGGCCATCGCGATCCCCCACGGCGAGTTCAGCTGGCCGCGGGTCGCGACCCGGCCGAGGAAGGCACCGTCGGTGTCGAACGCGTCGACGAAGCCGAGTCCCTGGCCGGCGACGTCGTCCTCGGCGTCGGCGTCCTGCTTCGCGTAGGTGACGAAGATCGTCCCGTCGACGTTCTGGATCCCGAAGGGCGCGAAGCCCGCCGGAATCCCCGGGTCCTCGAACGCGCCCGGCGTGTTCACGTCGCCGAACGAGCCGTCGAAGACGTCGACCTGCGCGTTGTGGAAGTCGGTGGCGTAGAGCCGGTCGCCCGCGATCGCGAGACCCTTGAAGATCGCACCGTCGCCGCTCTTGTCGGCGACCACCTGCGCGGTCGTCCCGAGGCTCATGTTCCACGCGAGGACCTTCCCCTCCTCGGTCGAGAACAGGAAGAGCGCGGGCCCCGAGCCGACGACGAAGTTCGTAGAGGTGTTCGAGACCGCCCCCGTCGGAGCGTTCGGGACGCTGACGACCAGCGCGCGCTTGGTCCCGTCGGCCCCGTAGAGCGTCGAGACGCTCGTCTCGTTGTCCGCCACCCACCACGGCGAGCCGGGCAGCGACGTGAGGCCCCAGGCGTTTACGAGCTGTCCGTCGGTATGGTCGGCGGCGATCGTCCCGTCGGAGACCAGGTTGTGCTGGACGTAGGCGTTCCTCTCCGCCGCGGACGACGTGCCGGTTGCGAGCACGGCTACCGCGGTCGCGACCACCGCGGCCATGCTCAGGAATCGGTTCCTTCTCATAGGCTCCCCCTCCTTTGCCGGAATCCGGTCGATCGCTCTGAGAGATGGGTACGCGGACGCGGCGCGATCGGATTCGCGGAACCGAGGCGCGTACACTCAGCACGTGGAGGGAACCTGCCGGATCATCCCGCTCGGCGGCCTCGGCGAGGTCGGCAAGAACATGACCGTCTTCGAGGTCGGGGACGAGCGGATCGTCGTCGACGCGGGGCTCGCCTTTCCGCGCGACGAGCATCTCGGCGTCGACCTCGTGCTCCCGGACTTCGGCTACCTGCGCGAGCGCGGCGGCAAGGTCCGCGCGGTCGTCCTCACCCACGGCCACGAGGACCACGTCGGCTGCCTGCCGTACCTCCTGCGCGAGCTCGACGTGGCCGAGGTCTGGGCGACGCGGCTCACCCTCGGCCTAGTGAAGTCGAAGCTCGACGAGCACGGCCTGTTGCGCGCCGCCGAGCTGCGCGAGTCCGATCCGGACGGCGAGCCCATCCAGCTCGGGCCGTTCCGGCTCGAGTTCGTGCGGATGGCGCACTCGATCCCGGACTCCGTCGCCGTCGTGATCGAGACCGCCGCAGGCCGGATCGTCCACACCGGCGACTACAAGATCGACCACACGCCGATCGACGGGCTGAAGACGGACGTCGGCCGGCTCGCCGACCTCGGGAACCGCGGCGTCGACCTCCTCCTCGGCGACTCGACGAACGCCGAGCGGCCGGGATTCACGCCCTCCGAGCGCGTCGTCGGCGAGGCGTTCCGGCAGATCATCCCGCAGCGCGGGGGCAGGGTCATCGTCTCCTCGTTCGCGTCGAACGTGCACCGGATGCAGCAGGCGGTCGACGTCGCCGTCCAGGCCGGCCGCAAGGTCTCGATCGTCGGCCGCTCGATGCGGAAGAACGCGAACATCGCGCGCAACCTCGGCTACATGGAGGTGCCGGAGGACGTCCTCGTGCGCCCGGTCGAGCTCGACGACCTGAAGCCGCACGAGGTGCTCATCCTCTGCACCGGAAGCCAGGGCGAGCCGCTCTCGGCCCTGACCCGGATCGCGTACGGCGACCACCCCGCGGTCACCGTCGAGCGCGGCGACACGGTGATCATCTCGGCGAAGCCCGTCCCTGGAAACGAGCTGCGCGTCCACGACGCGATCAACCGGCTCGCGAAGTCGGGCGCGGAGGTGCTGCACCAGGAGATCGCGCCCGTCCACGTCTCGGGCCACGCCTGCTCGGAGGAGCTGCGGACGATCCTGTCGCTGCTCCGGCCGAAGGCGGTCATGCCGGTGCACGGCGAGTTTCGGATGCTCGCGGCGCACGCGCAGCTCGCGCGCGAGGCCGGCGTCCCGTCGAGCTCGATCGTCCTCGCCGAGAACGGTTCCGTCGTCGAGCTGAGCCCGGAGGGCGTGCGAATCGTCGATCGCGTCGAAGCGGGCGTCACGTTCGTCGACGGGCTCGGCGTGGGGGACGTGCAGGACGTGGCGCTCCGGGACAGGCGGCGCCTGTCCGAGGACGGCGTGCTGATCGTGATCACGACGCTCGCGTCGTCGAACGGCGCCGACCTCGCGCCACCCGAGCTGATCGCGCGCGGCTTCACCGGGCCGGACGAGCTCCTCGCCGAGATGCGGGAGGAGGCGATCCGCGTCCTCGGGGAGTGCCTGGAGGACGACGTGACCGAGATCAAGCTGCTCCAGGAGCACCTCCACGACGCGGTCGGCCAGCTCGTCTACGACCGCACCCGCCGCAGGCCGATGATCCTGCCCGTCATAGTGGAGGTATGAGCACTCCGCTTCGCGCCCGCGGCCCGGGCTGGGCCGACGTCCTCGCCGACCACGCGGCCGAGGAGGCGACGGGGCAGCGCCTGATCCTGCAGCTGGGGGCCTGCGAGGCTGCGGCTCTGGCGTTCTGTCGCCTGCTCGAGCGCTGGGCGCGCGGGGAGGCGCAGCCGTCGACCGCGGGCGGCCGCGAGGCGGCGCTCCGTCATGCGGCCGACCGGATCGAGACGGCGCTGACCGGGCTCGAGGAGCCGCTCGACCGCTACCTGCTCGAGCTCGAGCCCGAGCGCGCCGAGGGCCGCTCGTGGTACGCCGGCCCGAGCGCCGCCGAGCTGATGGAGTGGGAGCCGGTGCTCGGTCGCGCGGGAGTTCACGCCTCGCCGATGCGGGTCGCCCAGGCCTATCTCGAGCTAGCCGTGATGGTGCGCGCGCTCGAAGGCCTCGGCGACGCGGCTCGCGTGGGCGCCGCGCCCGACCGCTCGACGCTCTGGGCCGGGCTCTTCGACCTGCGCGAGAACCTGCTCGCGCACGCGATGGACGATCTGCGCGCGCTTGCGGCCTGAGCTGACTGTCGTCGGGTCGATCAACCTCGATCTCGTCGCTCGCGTCGAACGGCTGCCTCGGCCGGGCGAGACGGTTTCGGGCGCGGCCTTCGACCGCTTTCCCGGCGGGAAGGGTGCGAACCAGGCAGTCGCAGCCGCGCGACTTGGCGCGGGGGTGCGCCTCGTCGGGGCGGTCGGTGACGACGCGTACGCCGACGAGGCGCTGGCAGGCCTCCGCGAGGCGGGCGTCGAGCTCGAGCTCGGTACCGAGTCAGCGACGGGAGTCGCCCTGATCCTCGTCGACGCGGCCGGCGAGAACCAGATCGTCGTCGTGCCCGGTGCGAACGCCGAGGTCGAGGCGCGGCCGGTCGAAGGCGCCGTCCTCTGCCAGCTGGAGATCCCGGTCGAGACGGTCGCCGCGGCGGCCGAGCGCGCGGACTTCTTCTGCCTCAACGCGGCGCCGGCCAAGCCGATCCCGGCGTCGCTCGTCGAGCGCTGCGACCTCGTCGTCGTGAACCGCTACGAGCGCGAGGCGCTGCCCGCCGAGCCGCCGCTGACGGCTCTTACGCTCGGCGCGGAGGGCGCTGTCCTCCTCGAGCGCGGGGAGGAGGTCGCGCGCGCGGCCGCTCCACGGGTCGCCGCGGTGGACGGCACGGCGGCCGGCGACGCGTTCACCGCATGCCTCGTCGTCACGCGGCTCGAGGGGCGCGAGTGGGACGAGGCGCTCCGCCGCGCGTGCGCCGCCGGAGCGATCGCCGCCTCGCGGCCCGGCGCGCAACCGTCGCTTCCGACCGCGGCCGAGGTGGACGCTCTGCTCGCCGCATGACGGTCCCGATCCTCCTCGACTGCGACCCGGGCCACGACGACGCGATCGCGCTTCTCCTCGCCCTCGCGAGCCCGGAGGTCGAGCTGCTCGGCGTCACCACTGTCGCCGGGAACCAGACGGTCGAGAAGACGACCGCGAACGCGATCCGGATCCTCGAGCTCGTCGGCCGCGAGGACGTGCCGGTAGCTCGCGGCGCCGACCGCCCGCTCGTGCGCGATCCGTTCGTGGCCGCCTACGTCCACGGCGAGTCCGGGCTCGACGGGCCCGACCTGCCGCCGGCTCGCCGGGAGCCCGTCACGCAGCACGCGGTCGACTTCCTCGCGGCGCGAGTCTCGGGAAAGACGCTCGTCGCTACCGGGCCGCTCACGAACGTCGCACTGCTGCTGGCGCTGCGCCCCGAGACGCGTCCTGACCGGATCGTCCTCATGGGCGGCGCGATCGCCGAGGGCAACGTCACCCCCGCGGCCGAGTTCAACGTCTGGGCCGACCCCGAGGCGGCGGCTCGCGTCTTCGCAAGCGGGATCGACGTGACGATGGTCGGGCTCGACGTCACGCACCAGGCGCTCGTTACGCGGCGCCACGCCGAGACGCTGCGGGCCTCCGGCCGCGTCGGCGCGGTCGTCGCCGACCTGCTCGCCTTCTACGACCGCTTCCACCGCGAGATCTACGGCTTCGACGGATCGCCGATCCACGACGCGGTCGCGCTCGCGTACGCGTTCCGGCCCGATCTCCTCGAGACGCGCGAGCTGAACGTCGAGGTCGACTGCGAGTCGGAGCTCTGCCGCGGGCGGACGGTGGTCGACCTCTGGCGGAGAAGCGGCCGCGAGCCGAACGCGCACGTCGCCGTCGGAATCGACGCCGACGCGTTCGTCGCGCTCCTACTCGAGCGGCTCGCGTCCCTCGGTTAGCCGGACACGGTCGCGCAGATCGCGTAGACGGAGACGCGCCAGCTCCCGGCGAAGGCGGCCGTCTCTTGCGCCTCCGCCGTCCACGTCTTGAGGTCGCCGGAGGGCGAGCTGCGCGTGATCGCCAGCGGGTTCGTCGTCGTGCTTACCGACGCGCCGCCGCCGAGCAGGCGCTTGCCGCTCGGGCAGGAGACGCTCTGGCTCTTGACCGTGTTCGAGTTCGAGCTGGATTCCGCCGTCACGAGCGCGAGGCCGCTGACGCCGGGCGGCCCCTGCGGTCCGGTCGGCCCGACGGCGCCGATCGAGCTGGGCAGCTTCCCCTTCGCGTCGAGCGGGAGCAGCTTGTTCGGCGTCGGCGTGCGCGACGCCTCGATGCCGTTCACTGCCCCCGCGTTCGCGGCGGCCGCGGCGACATCCGCCTTGCCGGCTCTTTTCGCGAACCCGGAGCGGTCGGCGCGCGTCGCGTGCACCGCGTCTCGCGAGAACCTGGCGTACCGCGCGCGGTACGCGAACTGCGCGCGCTTGACGATCCCGGCCGCTGCGTCGCGGGCCGCGCTGCCGACCACTCCGGGGCCGAGCGCCGCCACGACGAGCGCCGCGATCGAGATCAGAAGCGGAAGCCTCGACTTCATCGTCTTCCCCTTTCCTTGGAACGTGTCCGTCGCTGCTGTTACGTCTCAACCGTGCAGCTTGGCCCATGGCGACGTGAAGTGCGACAGCGCCGAGGGCGCCCTAATGACAGGCCGTGAAGCGGAGCTGCTTCGTCAGCCGGTCGAGCTTGCGTCCCGTCTTCGCGCCCGCCTGCTCGAGCGCATCCAGGCCACGGAGGTAACTTCGGACCGCCGGAATGCTGTTCGCTTCTGCGAGCGTGGCTGCGGTCGGCTGTTCGAGCGCCTGTGCAGGAGGGACGTGAAGCCGTGGCTTTTCGCGCTTCAGCGCCAGGATCGCCTTGGGCTCGTTCACCGCGGTGAAGCGCTGGAGCCGCCTCATCACCCGCAGAGACTGCTGCTGGGCGTCGAGGAATTGCTGGAAGCGCTGTTTCTCTCGCGAAGGTGGAGTCAAGCGCTGGAACCTGCCGTTCATCTGCTCGAGAAGCGCGATCGTCTTTCCGAGGGTCCGCGCCGTGTGCCCCGGCGTCGCTTCGACGGCATCGACCTTGCGGCCGTACTCCGCGCAGATGCGATTCCCGTCGCGGCGGAAGCTCGCCGCCGAAGGCGACGAGCTTCCGCACGCGGTTAGGATCCAGCCCACGGCGAGCAAGACTGGGGCTGCCCACAGGGCACGTGCCTGGAGCGACGGGCTACTCACCGATCCGACGCCTCCGAGGGGGAGCGCGCAACGTCGCGCCGAGCGCTGTCCCTACGAGCACGAACGGGCTCATGAGAATCGCGGCGAGGACGAGCGTCGAGGGCACCTCGTCGGCGCCGACGTCGCTCGGCTGCGTGACGATGATCGCGGGAACGAGCACGCAGAGGAACGCCGCCATACCCGCGGCCAGCCCGTCCACGATCGGCCGTCCCCTCCGCGTAAGCCCGGCGGCCACCGCGCAACCGATGGCGAGCCCGACACCTGCGCCGACCGTGACGAGGAACGCCTCGTGCAGCGTCGACGCCGTCGGTCCCGCGTTCTTCGACTGCGACAGGCGATCTGCGATGGCCGCGAGGGCGAGGCTGCTGACGGCCGCAGTGACGAAGCCCGCGCCCAAGGCCTTTCCGTCGATGACGGAGCTCGGGCCTGCGTTCTTTGGCCGGTTCAACAGCCTCATCCCTCTCTGCGATTACCCAGTCCGCAAGACTCCTAATGCGTCGCGAGCTTGACGTCGGGACATTCCTTCCGCACGATCGCCGTGCGGCGCCTCTTCCCGCAGTGCGGGTGGTAGTGGCTCGCTCCGCGAGACCGGATGACCTTGTACCACGTCCACGCGCGTCCCAGGCAGGTGGCGTGGCGCGGATCGAACATTCGGTACTTGTCGCGGCATTCGTGCCGCATCATCCGCAGGAAGCAGTCGTCGCAGGAGCGACGCTCGATGCACGAGCCATAGCACATGTCGTGGATCCAGCAGGCGTAGTTCCAGTGTCCCTGGAAGCCCTTCGTGTTCCCTCCGGGCACCGAGCAATACGGCTTGTCGGGGTTGTACGGGGGCACCGCGCAGTCCTTTCGGCGCGTAGTCCCGCCTCCGTCTGCGATGACCCTGTGCCCGTCGGTCTCGACGAACGTGATCGGGTTCCCGCCGGCGAACGCGTAGCGGTTCTCGTTCGCGGGATCGGTCGACAGCTCGAAGTCCTGGCCCGCGTCGCGCATGAAGTCCTGCTGGACGAACCGGCCGTCGTCCGGCTCGTACCGCCTCGCGCCCATGTCGATCGTGCGCGAGCCGGTGTCGAAGCGCTTGTCGTTGAAGCGAAACGGGTCGTAGGTGTCGGTCGGGTCGACGTCGCCGCGTGACAGGCTGGGGTCGAGGTTCCCGTAGGGCTTGTAGGCGTAGGACGCCTTCAGGCCGCCGCTGTCGTCCACGAGCAGGGATAGGTCACCGTGCGGGTTCCGCGCGAGCGAGTAGTCCTGCGTGGTCGAGGTCGTGATCGACGCGCCGATGCGGACGTCGTACGCGTCGTACGTGAAGCGCTTGCTCGCGCTCGAGCCCCGTTGCGTCTCCGAGCTGACGTCGTCGCTGACGTCGAGGTAGGAGAAGTCGCTCGTCCTGGCGGTGCCGCCGTTGTGCGCCTCCGTCTCGGTGGAGACGCGGTCGAAGGCGTCGTAGACGTAGCTCGAGTCGATCGTGTCGTTCGTGCGGTACGACTTGAACACCTTGAGCCGGTCGAGCGGGTCGAACTTGTACCAGTCGCGCAAGCCGGGCTGGGCGTTGCCGTCGCCGTCGCAGAGCGAGGAGGTCTTGCCGGGGTCGGTGACGCAGCGGATGTCGCCGCTCTTCAGGTCCCAGAAGTAGAGCTGGGTCAGCGTCCCGTTCACGGACAGGGACTGCACCTGGCCAGAACGGCTGTAGGTGTAGTCGCGCGTGCGGGCGCCCGCACCCGTGACGGCCTCATGCACGACGTCGCCCTCGAGCGTGTCGACGCCGGAGGTGTCGGGGTCGAGCGTGTACGCCGTCGTGGCCGCCTCGGTGGTGGGGAGGCCGTTCGTCCACTGCGTGAGCCGGTCGCGTGCGTCGTACGCGAACGTCGAGGCGCACGAGGTCGTGCGGCACGATGCCGTGCCCGGTCCCTGGAGCGTGAAGGTGTCCTTCGTCCGGTTGCCGTTCATGTACGCACCGCCGCTCTCGTACTCGAGCGTGTGCGACTCGACCAGGTTCGCGGTGCTCTGCGCGCCCTTCCAGCTCTGCAGCGTCTGCAGGTCGCCGTTCGAGAAGTAGGTCCGGGCGGTCTGGAGCTTGATCGGCCACGTCGTCGGGTCGCAGCCGCCGTCGCTCTTGCGGTCGACCTCGCTCGACTGCCACCCGTTCCGGAGGTAGCCGAGCGTCAGCTGCCGGTCGTCGGCGCAGCCTGCTCCGTTGGCGTCGAGCTGCGAGACGAACTGGTCGGCCTGGTCGTACCCGAAGGTCTGCGTGCGGCCCTCGTCGACTCGCTGCTGCAGGTTGCCGTTCGGGTCGTAGGTGTAGTCGGTGACCCGCCACGCGGGGGGCGTCACACCCGGCGGCTCCTTGCGCTGCCGGATCTCCACCGCCTCGTCGAAGCCGTTGTAGTCCTGCTCGACCACGAGCGGCGCCTCGGTCGGTACGTCGACGCCGGTCGCGTCGTCCGTCCTGGTGAGGTTGTTGTCCAGGTCGTAGGTGAACCTGTTCGGGTGGCCGTTGGGGTCGGTGTTCTCCTTCAGCTCGCCGTCGGCGTAGTAGGTCCACGTCTCCTCTGGACCGCCTACGGGCTTGCGCGAGCTCTGCCAGCTTTCTGCGGTGTAGTCGAAAGTCGTGACGCCGCGGTCGGGATAGTCGATCGTGCGGATCCAGCCGGGGTCGAAGTAGGTCACGCGTGTCTGCTGGTTCGCGGCCACGAGCGACGGGTCGCTCGTGTCCACCGGCAGCGAGACCGAGGTCTGGTTCCCGTTCGCGTCGTAGGCGTAGTGCGTCCACGCCTGACGGGTGCCGCCGCCGATCGGGTGCGTCATCAGCGTCAGTTGATTCACGGCGTCGTACCCGTAGTTCGTCACGTAGTTCGTGTACGGCCCGGCGCCCTGCGTGTCGACCGCACGGGGGGTGATCGAGCTGGTTACGTCGCCGACCCCGTCGTACGTGTACTTCGTGACCAGCTTGCGGGACGGCCGAGTCGGATCGAACGGCTGGTCCTCCTGCACCAGGTCGTCGCGCTGGTTGAAGGTCGATTGGACGGTATTGCCCTCCTCGTCGGTCTGCGAGTCGATGTTCCCGTTCGCGTCGTAGGTTTGCGAGGACGTGTTGCCGAGCGGGTTGGTCGTGCTCTGCAGCCTGTGGTCGGCGTCGTACGCGTACTTGGTCGTGTACGAGGCGTCCACGTAGACGTAGCTCGTAGGAGCGATCTCCGCCGGGCAGCTCGTGAACGGCTTCGGCGCGTCCGATCGATTCCCGCGCGGAGCGGTCGCCGACCGCAGGTCGCTCGCCAGGTCGTAGCAGTAGGTGCTCACGCGCGCCCCGGCGACGCTTCCGTCCTGCGGGTACTGCGTCTCCTTGGAGATGCGGTCGAGGACGTCGTACTCCGTCTCCGTGACGTAGTCGTTGGCGATCGCAGTCGAGGCGACGCCGAGCGGCCGAGTCACCCGCGTCCGACGTCCGGCCGCGTCGTAGGCGAACTCCGTTCGCTCGTTGCCGACGGAGTGATCGGGACCGATCGCAGCCGTCCGCCGGTCCATGGCGTCGTACGAGTAGGTCGCAATGGCGCCGGCACCCTGAGCGTAGGCAGGCGAGGCCTGGCTGACGATGTTGTCGTTCGGGTCGTAGTCGGTCGCGGTCCAGATCAGCGTGCCGCGCGCCTGGCTCGTCGACTTCGGCTCGCTCGTCGCTCCGAGGCGATGGAAGCTGTCGTAGTCGAAGTACCGCCGGTACTCGCGCGGATTCGTCCCCGTGTCGCTGGCGTGCAGGGGATCCTGGAGCCAGAGCTCGTGGCCGTCCGCGTCGTAGCCGATCTTGGTCGTCTGCCCCTTCGCGTCGCGGAGCTCGGTCGGTAGGCCGTTTGCGTCGTAGCTGACGTTGGTCGCGAGGTGGTTGTTGGCGTCGGTGGTCGAGGCCGTCGTCCCGTCCGCGTTGTACGTGTAGCGCGTGACGAAGTGCTCCGGGTCCGTCACCGACGTGAGATTGCCGTTCGCGTCGTAGGCGTAGGACGCCTGGAAGTCGTCGGTCGGCGTCGCCGTGGCCGTTCCCTTCGGCATCGTCATCTTCGCGAGCTGGCTGATGTGGGGGATCGTCCGGCCGGCTTCCCACTTCCCGCTGACGTCGTTTCCGTCGACGGCGATGTTGGCGTACTCGTAGGTCGTGTGGTTGCGAAGCTGGTCCCACTGGTCCGTGACGAGACCGTTGTTGTTGAAGGCGCGCTCCGTGTAGTTGCCGGTCGGCTCGGTCACCTTCGTCAGCTGCCGATCCGAGCTCCAGGCCTGCGTCGTCACCTGATTCTTCGGGTTGGTGATGCTCGTTACCTTGCCCTCGGTGTCGTAGCCGTACTTCCAGACCCGCGAGAGCGGCAGGGTGACGGTCGTCACGCGATTGGTCGTGTCGTAGGCGAACGTGGTCGTCGAGCCCGCGCGGTCGGTGCGCGAGGCGATCTTCCACCGGTCGGTGCCGTTGCCGGGCCCGAGATAGGCGAAGGTCGTCTCGTTGCCCCGCGGGTCGCGGACGCTGTAGATCCGCGTCGACTCGTTCGGGGTCTTCGGGTCGGGGTTCACGCGGTTAGCCGCGAGCGGAATCGCCGGCCCCGAGCCGTCGGAGGTCGTGTAGGTGAAGACGAAGCTGCGGTCGGCGAGAAACGAGCCGTCGGCCTTCGTGCCGCCGCGTTCGGTGATACGCAGCAGGTTGCCGTCCTCGTAATAGTCGAAGTCGAGCGGGTGACCGGAGTGGTCGGAGATCCGCTTGATCTTGCCGCGGACCTGCGGCTTCTTCGCGTCGGCCTTGGTCCAGTAGGTAACGGTGTAGCTGCGGCCGCCGGCGTCGGTGACGGAGGTGATGTGCTTCTTCACGCCGCCGGGATCGTCCGCCGGTGCGACAGCCGTCTCCGTGAAGGTGATCGTGTTGCCGTTCTTGTCCTGGACGCTCGTCGGATAGCCGTCGACGTCGTAGAAGAACGTGACGCGTCCCGGCGTGGTGAGCGCCCACTTCTTCGTCGTGTCTGTGGTCGAGTAGACCCTCAGGTAGAGGTGCTCGCCGGCCGGCGCCTCCCAGTTGCCGTCGGAGTTCGAGTCGGTGAACCGATGCGTCGTGCCGTCGGCGTCGGCGTACTCGATGAACTTGTTCGAGCGGCCCGCGATCGAATCTGCGTTGTTCGGATGGATGTCGATCGGGTTGCCGAGGCGCGTCAGGGTCGAGATCCCGACCGACCAGTTGTTCCCGCCCTGGCACTCGCACTTCTTCTCGAGGGCGTTGTACGTCAGGTCGAGCGTGGTGTCGAGGCCGCGTCCCGGCGAGCTGAACGGCTCCCAGCGGAGCAAGGAGTTGCCGTTGGCGAGGTTGACGAGGTGCTTCATCCCTGCGCCGACCTCGTCGCCGACGTACTGGTAGTAGGGCTCGATCCCGAGCGCGTCGCGGACGAGCGCCTTGTTCACGATCACTGGGTTCTCGTTCGGCAGATTCCCGTTCCCGGCGAACCAGGCGGCGCTCGCCTTGCTGTACAGGTCGAATCGCAGCGTGTACTGCGCGCGGTCGACCCCGTCCGGAAGCGTCGGCGGATCGACGAGCACGCGCAGCGTGCGCGACTGCCCGGCCGGCAGGTCGGAGCCGAGCAGGACGTCCGGGCCGTCGGTGACGACCGGCGTCGCGTCCGGGCTGTACCAGCGATATCGAAGGACCACGTCGCTCGCGAGCCACGTGACGGCGCTCGTGTTCGTCACGGTCACGTCCACGCCCGACTTGTCCTGCGTGGCTGCGTTCGGGTCGTACGTCACTACCTGCGGAAGAGCCGTGGGGCTGAAGCCGGCCTTGTACTTCGACCCAGCGGTGTTCGCGGTCGTCACGCTCACGGCGCTCGAGCTCGCGACGCGCCCGACCGAGTCGTACGCCTTCGTCGTCAGCGAGTGCGTGCCGTCGAACGACGGGACGCTCTGGTCGAGCGTGTTCCAGGTCACGCTGTACGGCGAGGTCGTGTCGTCGGCGAGGCGGACGCCGTCGACGAAGAACTCGACGCGCGAGATCGGCCTGCCGCCGCTCGCGTTCGCCGAGAATGTCACGGCAGATCCGCTGACGGTCGCGTTCGCGGCCGGGGCCGACACGCTCGTCGTCGGCTGCGCGGTGTTGTCGACGGTGACGCTCGTCGCGGGCGACGTCGTCACGTTGCCGGCGTTGTCGGTCGCCCGCGCTGTAAGCGAGTGCGCGGCGTTCGTCTCGAGCGTGGTATTCCACGTCATCGAGTAGGGCGCCGTGGTGTCGGTCGACTTCACGGCGCCGTCGACGAGGAACTCGACCTTCGTGACCTGGCTGTCGTCGCTGGCCGCGGCGGTCACGCTCTGCGCGCTGCCGCTGACGACGTCGCTCGGCGCCGGGGAGGCGACGGCTTCCGTCGGCCCGGCTGCGTGGCTCCCGTCGGTGTACGTGAGCGTGAGCTTCGGCCGCCAGGTCGGGTCGTAGCTGTAGTCGTCGCTCGCGTAGGCGAACCAGTTCGCGGAGACGGGCGTCTCGCTCGCGAACTTGAGCAGCAGGCCGAGGTTCGGCGCGTCCGCGTTGACCCACTTCTGCGCGGCGGAGGCGACGTTGAAGTCGTCCCAGCCCTCGACGTCGTTGGCTGTGTGGGTCTTCGAGGCGACGACCGTCGGGTCGTAGTCGCCGCCGGCGCTCGTCCACTTCACGCCGCTCTGCGTCTCGTTCCAGCTAGCGCCGTCGATGCCGCACTCGCCGAGCCCGGTGCCTTCCTTCCAGGCGCTCGTCACACGGTGGACGTTGACGGTGACCGTCTGCGCGGGCGGCATCAGGTCGGTGTGCAGCGAGAGCGTCGCGTTCGAGATCGTCGCGTTCGCCGGGACGTCGCGCAGGTCGAACTGGAGCAGCGGTCGGTAGACCCAGTTCGTCGCCGGCGTCAACCCGTCGGTGTCGTCGCCGATCATCAGATCGTCGTCGCTGCCGTGGTTGTCGCAGTTCGGATCGCCTGTCATCGATGCGACGTACGTGCCGTTGCTCTCGGGACCGAGCTGGAGCGTCTTCGTCGCGTAGCCGTCGGCAGGCAGCGTCACCGTTTTCTCGTACGAGGGCCAGCCGTTGACGACGATCTTGTAGGTGAAGGTCTTGCCGGCCGCGGCGCTCGTGTCGCGGTAGGTCGTCACAGCCGGATCGCCGATCTTCGCGATCAGCGTCGAAGTCGAGGCCGTGAAATTCGGGGTCGGCGACCGGTGGATCTCGTAGCCGCCGAAGGCGTGGCCGTCCGGATACGTGTACGGGCTCCAGCTCAGGTCGGCGCCGTTCGAGTGCAGCGTCTCGGGCTTGTTGAGCTTGACGGCGTCGCTCGTGTAGGTGACGTCGAGCTTCGGGGCCTGGGTCGGGTCGGCCGCATCGGCTCCCGGCGGCGCCGGGCCGCCGATGTCCGCGGGCTCCGTGCTCCGCTTCAGCAGGAAGCCGTAGTTCGGCTGCACGCCGCTGACCCAGTTCTGGACCGTCGTGTTGACGTTCCAGCTCATCCAGCCCGAAGCGGCGTGCGCCGCGAGCGTGTAGCTCGAGAGCACGGTCGCGTCCCAGCCGAGCTGGTTCGAGGTCGTGTTGATCGTGTCCCACGCCTTCGTCATCCGGTGGACGTTGATCGTGTGGCTGTTGTCGCCGCACGTGTAGGACGACGTGGGCACGCAGCCGGTCGAGTCGTTCCAGAGGCCGAGCGTGGCCGAGCTGACCGTCGCGCCGGGCGGCAAGTCGGACAGATCGAACTGCACGGCCGCGCGCCAGCTGTTGGTTCCGTCGTTGCCGATCCAGAGCGGGCTGCCCGTGTCGGTGCAGGTGCCGCAGGTGGTCATGAAGTCGCCCGTCTGCTGCGGCGGCTGAATCTTGATCGTCGGGTCGAGCAGCACCGGGAACCGCCGTCCTGGCGCCAGGAACCACTTGTCGTCGATCGCGAGCGCGACGACGAACGTGCGGCCAACGCGCTTCACGTCGAGGTGGACGACGCCCTTGGGGGCTCGTCGCCCGCCGCGGACGGCCGATCCCAGCGCTGCGCCGGCCTCGTCGACCCGCGGAGGAGCGATCTCGAGAAGCGGGGCCGGACGGCCAGGGACGACGAACTCCCACGCGCCGTTTCGCAGTTGCTTCGCGCCCAGGCGGACGCCTTCCGCAGGAGTGAGGGTGAAGCTGTACTGCGTCGGTGCGCCGGCGTTCGCCAGCACGAGCGTCTCTTTCAACCCGTCGGCCGCGAGCTTGTAGTGGAGGTCGACGCCGTCACGGACACCCGGGTAGGCGATCTCGTCGCCGTCGACGACCGCGGCGCTCTCCGTAGCCCCGTCGAGGCTGACGTCGAGCGGCGCGCCGCCCGCGTCGAGCCGCAGGAAGTCGGGACCGCTCTTCGCCTTGAACAGCGCGTCGAACCGGTTCGCCTCGTTGCGGTAGGCATAGCCGGCCTTCTCTGCCGGCACGAGCTTCGAGCTGATCGGCTGCCAGTGCCCCTGCGCGTCGCGGAAGTTCACGGGCGCGGCATAGAGAGAGGTCGTGAAAGAGCCGTCGCCGTTTCGGACGGTGATGCTCTTCTCCGTCCGCTTGACCACGCCTCCGGCATCGGATCCACCCGCCCGGCCGGAAGGAACGGGACCAGCGACCACCACCGCTGCGACCGCCGCCACGGCGGCGACCGTCGCCGTCCTCGACCAACCCCCCGACTGCGCTCGTAGCCGGACGGCGTGCACCATCCGACTCGCGACGCCGCGCGTTCCCCTGATTCCGAACACTGTGCCTGCCTCCCCCTGTGATGAAGCGAACGCAACGACGCTAGGCGCGGTCGGGTCGGACGTCTATGACGAACTGGGACTCGGGCGTGCCAACGTCATGGCAGTCGACCGACACGCCATGTGCGCGCGCCTGTCACGCAGGGCTGGCCGGAGCCGCGTCGAAGCATCGCCCATGGCGCGCCGCCGCAAGAAGCGCACCCTGAAGCCGCGCACGCCCGCTCGCGTGAAGCGCCGCAAGCGCGCGCGCGGACGAAGCGGCAGCCCCCAGCACGCCGAGCTGATCGGGCTCGCGCTCGCCGCGTTCGGCGTCTTCCTCGCGAGTGTCCTCTACGCCGGCTGGAGCGGCGGGCTCGTCGGCGGCGGGATCGTCGACGGCGTCACCGGCCTGCTCGGCGCGGCGGCCTACGCGACCCCCGTCGCGCTCCTCGGGATCGGCGGCCTGATGGTCGGCCGCAGCGAGCTCGTCGACGTGCGGCCGTTCCGCACCGGCCTCGTCGTGCTGACGCTCGGGCTCGAGCTCTTTCTCGGCCGCGCGCACGGCGGCTATGCGGGGCGCGCGCTCCGCCTGATGTTCGGGTCGCTGCTCGGGTCGACGGGCGCGACGATCCTCGGCGGGACGGCGCTCGCGATCGGCGTGCTCCTGCTCACCGGCGCCTCGGTCGGCGCGATCGTGCGCCGCTCCGGCCACGCCGTCCGCCGAGCGGGAGGAGCCGCGCGCCGCCATGCCCTCGCGCAGCTCGCGCCCGAGCCGGCGCCCGCCGCGCCGCCCAACGTCACCGTCCTCCGCCCGATCGACGCGAAGCCGGTCGACGCGGTCCACGACTTCCCTGACGTGGTCGGCGAGACGATCGAGCCGGCTCCGCTGCTCGTCGACCCGCCGACCGACGAGAACGAGCCCGACCAGACGTCTCTCTTCGACGCGGCGCCGCGCGACACGCCCGAGTACCGGCTACCGGATCGCGAGGTGCTGCGCCAGAGCCCAGCCGGCGGCGGCCCGTCGACGAAGGCCAGCGCGCGGATCGCCGACGCGCTCGTCGAGACGCTCGCGCACTTCGGCGTCGAGGCGACGATCGTCGGTCAGATCGCGGGGCCGCGCGTCACGCGCTACGAGCTCCAGCTCGCGCCCGGCACGAAGGTGGCGAAGGTCGCGGCGCTGAAGGACGACCTCTCCTACGCGCTCGCGACGACGGAGATCCGGATCCTCGCGCCGATCCCGGGCAAGCAGGCCGTCGGCGTCGAGCTGCCGAACCTGAGCCCGAACCTCGTCACGCTCGGCGACATCTTCGACGACCTGCCGCAGGCGGCGAGCCCGCTCGCGGTCTGGCTCGGCAAGGACATCTCTGGGAGCGCCGTCTGGACCGACCTCGCCCGCATGCCGCACCTCCTGATCGCCGGCACCACCGGCTCGGGCAAGTCCGGCTGCATCAACACGATCCTGACCTCGATCCTGCTCCGCGCGACGCCGGACGACGTGCGGATGATCCTGATCGACCCGAAGCGGATCGAGCTCAACCACTACGAGTCGATCCCGCACCTGCTGACGTCGGTCGTCTCCAGCCCTAAGGGCGCCGCGGCGGTGCTCGCGAACGTCGTGGGGGAGATGGAGCGGCGCTACGAGCGCCTGAGCGCGGTGCGCGCGCGCAACCTCCCCGAGGCGAACCGCGCGTTCCGGTCGCGCGGCGAGGACGAGCTGCCGTACCTGCTGGTCGTGATCGACGAGCTCGCCGACCTGATGATGATCTCGCCGCAGGAGGTCGAGGACGCGGTGATCCGGCTCGCGCAGAAGTCGCGCGCGGTTGGCATCCACCTCGTGCTCGCGACGCAACGGCCCTCGGTCGACGTGATCACCGGGATGATCAAGGCGAACGTCCCGTCGCGGATCGCGTTCGCGGTGTCGTCGCAGACTGACTCGCGCGTGATCCTCGACCAAGCGGGCGCCGAGAGCCTCCTCGGCCAAGGCGACATGCTGTTCAAGCCGCTCGGGACCTCGCGGCTGCAGCGCGTCCAGGGCGCGTACGTCAGCGAGGAGGAGATCGCGCTCGTCGTCGAGCAGATCCGCCACCAACGCGAGCAGGAGCTGGACGAGTCGCTGCTAGAGCTGCCCGAGGCCTTCGCGGACGACGACGAGCCCGGCGACGACGAGTTCGACCCGGACGAGGACCCGCTCCTCGACCGCGCGATCGAGATCGTCGTGCAGACCCAGACCGCGTCGGTCTCGCTCCTCCAGCGGCGCCTGCGCGTCGGCTACACCCGCGCCGGCCGCCTGATCGACATGCTCGAGCGCCGCGGGATCATCTCCGGCTACGAGGGCTCGAAGCCGCGCCGCGTTCTCCTCGCGGAACACGAGCTCCACCAACCGCACTGACAGGCGCCCCGCACCGAAGAGTGCGGCCAGCCGTACGGCGCACGACGCGCGTGAGGCGTACCGTGCCGGCCATGTACAAGACATCCGCATATCCGGTCGACACCGCCGTCCAGAACGCGTGGTGGCAAACGCGAGCCGATCGCCGCGCCAAGCGAATCGCGCGCCTCCGGTCCCTCTTCGCTAAATAGCTAGAGCGCTTCTCCGCCGGAGCCGGGCTTTGCCCGGCGGGAGGCAACCCAGCGAGAGGCAGCCCTCGACCTATGCTGCGCGTCGCCGGCTCCTCCAACCTTCGAACTACGCGCGCGCCCTCAACGAGGGGTCCGTGGGGGAACCAGGGGTTCCCCCACGAAGCGAGCAGTGTAATCGCGAAGTAAAACCGAGACTCGAAACGCCAACTGCAACGCGTTAGAGTCGTCTCGATTTGCGCCGAAGCGGCGACGTTCACTCAAGAGGAGGGCATGTGATCGGCAAGCGATTGCTGCTGCGCCTCGCCACTCTGCTGGCGATCGCAGCACTGACAGTGGCGGCGGGGGCGTCGGCGATGACGACCGGTCGGTCGGCGCCGACGGCGAAGGCCGCGACGCTCAAGATCGGCCTGGTGACCGACATCGGCGGTCTCAACGACCGCTCGTTCAACCACCTCGCCTATCTCGGGCTCCAGCGGGCGAAGGCGAAGCTCAACGTCCAGACGCGCGTTCTGACCTCGTCGCAGAACTCGGACTACATCCCGAACCTCGCGTCCCTGGCGCAGCAGAACTACGACCTCGTGATCGGCGTCGGCTTCCTGATGTCCGACGCGGTGAACACGGTCGCGAAGCGGTTCCCGAACACGAAGTTCGCGATCATCGACTTCCCGCAGGAGGCGCTCCCGGACAAGCCGACCAACGTGCGCGGACTGCTCTTCCGCGAGCAGGAGGCCGGCTACCTCGTCGGCTACCTCGCGGCGCTGATGGAGAAGGCACGGAAGGGCCCGGACGTGATCGGCTCGGTCGGCGGCCAGAAGATCCCGCCGGTCGACCGCTACATCGCAGGCTACAAGGCGGGCGCGAAGGCGGCTGACAAGGGGATCAAGGTCCTAAACGCCTACTCGCAGAGCTTCACCGACCTGGCGGCGTGCAAGGAGATCGCGCTCAACCAGATCGGCGCGGGCTCGCACGTCGAGTTCCAGGTCGCCGGCGGTTGCGGCCTCGGCGCGCTCGACGCGGCGAAGGAGAAGGGCGTGTGGGGGATCGGCGTCGACGCCGACCAGGCCTACCTCGGCAAGCACATCCTGTCGAGCGCCCTGAAGAAGGTCGACGTGGCCGTCTACACGACGATCAACCAGGTCGTGAAGGGCACGTTCAAGGGCGGCGCGAACACGACGTTCAGCGTCCGCTCCGGCGGTGTCGGCATCGGGAAGATCAGCTCCAAGGTCCCGAAGTCGATCGTGAACAAGGTCAAGGCAGTCCAGAAGAAGATCGCGAACGGGAAGATCAAGCACATCCCGACCACGGTCTAGCTCGTCCGCGGGCGGAGGCGGCCCACGCGGTCGCCTCCGCTCTAGCTGCATAGAATCATCCGCGAGTGGCCGACGAAGCCCCCGTTCTCGAGCTGCGCGGCATCACCAAGCGCTTCCCGGGCATCGTCGCCAACGACCACGTCGACTTCGACCTCCGCCGCGGCGAGGTGCACGCGCTCCTCGGCGAGAACGGCGCCGGCAAGTCGACGCTGATGAACATCCTCTACGGGCTCTACCACCCGGACGAGGGCCAGATCCTCGTGCGCGGCCAGCCCGTCCAGATCACCTCGCCCAAGCACGCGATCGAGCTCGGGATCGGGATGGTGCACCAGCACTTCATGCTCATCCCGGTGATGACGGTGGCCGAGAACATCGTCCTCGCCACCGAGCCGAAGCACGCGGGCGTGCTGCTCGACTACGACGCCGCAGAGAAGCGCGTCCGCGAGCTGTCCGAGCGCTTCGGCCTCGCGGTCGACCCGCGCCAGCGGATCCAGAACATCACCGTCGGCCAGCAGCAGCGGGTCGAGATTTTGAAGGCGCTCTACCGCGGCGCCGAGGTGCTGATCCTCGACGAGCCGACGGCCGTGCTGACGCCGCAGGAGGCGGGCGAGCTCTTCACGATCGTCCGGAACCTCCAGGAGCAGGGCACGTCGATCATCTTCATCAGCCACAAGCTGTACGAGGTGACCGAGATCGCCGACCGGATCACCGTCCTCAGGCGCGGCAAGAAGATCGAGACGCTTCCGGCCGCGGGCGCGACGGAGGAGCAGCTCGCGCGGCTCATGGTCGGCCGGGAGGTGCTGCTGCGGGTCGAGAAGTCGCCGGCCCAGCCGGGCGAGCCGCTGCTCCAGGTCGAGGAGCTCGAGGTGCTCGACGACCGCGGCCTGCCCGCCGTTCGCGGCGCGAGCCTCTCCGTGCGCCGCGGCGAGATCGTCGGGCTCGCCGGCGTCGACGGGAACGGCCAGTCCGAGCTGATCGACGCGATCGCGGGGCTGCGCCACCCGTCGGGCGGCAGCATCGTCCTCGGCGGCGCGTCGGTGACCGGTGCGACGGCGAAGAAGGTGCTCGAGCTCGGTCTGGGTCACATCCCGGAGGACCGGCAGCGGCGCGGGCTCGTGCTCGAGTTCTCGCTGGCGGAGAACATCGCGCTGCACGACTACGACAAGGAGCCGGACTCGAGGTTCGGCTGGCTGCGCCCGAGCGTCCTGATCGAGCGCGCGCGCCGGCTGCTGAAGCAGTTCGACGTGCGCGGCGGCGGCCCCGAGACGCGCGCCGGTGCGCTCTCGGGCGGCAACCAGCAGAAGGTCGTCCTCGCCCGCGAGATCGAGCGCGACCCGCGCGTCCTCATCGCCGCCCAGCCGACGCGCGGCCTCGACGTCGGCGCGATCGAGTTCGTCCACCGGCGCCTCGTCGAGGAGCGCGACGAGGGCCGCGCCGTCCTGCTCGTCTCGCTCGAGCTGGACGAGATCCTCTCCCTGTCCGACCGGATCCTCGTCATCTACGAAGGCCGGATCGTGGGCGAGTATGGCCCGGGCGTGACCGAGGAGCAGCTCGGGATCGCGATGACGGGCGGCCGGCGGCAGGAGGTGGCGGCGTGACCGATCCCGAGACCACCGGACTGGCGGAGCCCGAGGAAGACGGCGAAAGCAGGACCGGCGGGGACTACGCACCGAGCGTCGCTGCGACGCTCGCGTTCTACCAGCGTGCCGGCGGGCTCGTCACCCCGATCATGACCGCCGTCCTCGCGTTCCTCATCGCCGGGGTCGTCGTGCTGGCGACCGGGCACAACCCGCTCCGCACGTACAAGGCGATCTTCGACGGGACCGGCCTCAACTGGTTCTTCCACGTCGGCTCCCACTCGATCGGGGTGCCGTTCACCAGTGCGCGGGTCTGGTTCCCGTGGAACACCGGGTCGCTCGACGCGCTGAACCTCCAGCAGACGCTCCTCCTGACGACGCCGCTCATCCTCACCGGGCTCGCCGTCGCGTTCGCGTTCCGGTGCGGCCTCTTCAACATCGGCGGCCAGGGCCAGTACCTCGTCGGGGCGATCACCGGGGTTTGGGTCGGCTCCTCGCTGCCGGGGCTCCCGAGCCTGCTCCACATCCTGCTCGCGATCGTCGCCGCCGCCTTCGCCGGAGCGATCTGGGCCGGGATCGCGGGCTTTCTGAAGGCCACTGTCGGGGCGCACGAGGTGATCTCGACGATCATGCTGAACTGGGTCGCCTACTGGGTCGGCAGCTACCTCTTCGGTCTCGGCGGGCCGCTCCAGAGCTCGACGCAGAAGTCGGTGCCCGTGTCGAACGACATCGTCGACAAGGCGAAGCTCGACGTCTTCTGGGGCGACCCGCTCCTCCAGGGGCTCCACGTCGGGTTCTTCGTCGCGCTCGGCGCGCTCGTGGCGTTCTGGATCGTGCTGGCCCGGACGACGCTCGGCTACGAGGTGCGCGCGGTCGGCTTCAACCCCGAGGCCGCGCGCTACGGCGGGATCAACGTCGCGCGGAACTACTTCCTCGCGATGGCGATCTCGGGGCTCTTCGCGGGGCTCGCAGGCGCGCTCGACATCCTCGGCTGGCAGTTCCGGATCAACGTGAACGACATCCAGGCGTCGACGATCGGGTTCATCGGGATCGCCGTGGCGCTGCTCGGGAGGAACACGGCCGTCGGGACCTTCTTCGCCGCGCTCCTCTTCGGCGCCCTCGTCAGCGGGACCTCGACGAGGCACCTCGACCCGTCGATCTTCCGGCCCGACCTCGCCAACAACCTGACGACGATCATCCAGGGGCTCGTCGTGCTCTTCGTCGGGGCCGACGTGCTGATCCTCTACCTGTGGCAGGCGCGCCGGAAGCTCAAGCTTCAGCGCGCCGGCCCCACGCGAGAGGCGCCCGCCGCGTGAGCGTCCGCGCGGAACCGCTGCGCCGGCTCGACCGGTCGAGGCTCCTCGCGCCGCGGTCGATCGGCGTCCTCGGGATCTTCCTCGGCGCGCTCGCGTTCTGGCTCGCCCTGCCGCCGCTCGCCTCGCGGACGGTCCTCCTACCCGTGCTCGTCGGGATCCTCGCGGTCGCGTGCGGGATCTGGGCAGTGGCGCGGGAGGAACGGCGGGTCGGTTGGGGTGCGATCGCGGCGGGTGTCCTCGGGATTCTCCTGGGTGTCCTCGCGACGCAATCCGGCGAGACGAACCTCGACAGCGTCGTCGTCTGGTCCGCGCTGATCGCGGCGATGCTCCGCTTCGCGACGCCGCTGACGTTCGCGGCGATCGGCGGGATGTTCTCCGAGCGGAGCGGCGTCGTGAACATCGGCCTCGAGGGGATGATGCTGATGGGCACGTTCTTCGGGATCTGGGGGGCGGACAAATCCGGCCACTGGTACGTCGGGCTGCTCGCCGCCATGGCCGCCGGCGGGGCGCTCGCGCTCGTCCATGCGTTCTTCGCCATTCACCTGCGCGCCGACCAGATCGTCGGCGGGACGGCGGTGAACTTCCTCGCCCTCGGCGTCACCGGCTACATGTTCGTGGACATCTACGGGTCGAACGGCACGCCGAACCTCTCGAACGCGCAGCAGATCCCCGACGTGACGATCTCGACCTCGAACGAGTTCTTCGCGAGCGCGTTCGGCCAGCTCAACTTGATGATCTGGCTCTCGTTCCTCCTCCTCGTCGTCTCGTACGTCGTCATGTTCAGGACGCCGATCGGCCTCAGGATCCGCTCGGTCGGCGAGCATCCGCGCGCGGCCGACACGGTCGGGATCTCGGTCTACGCGACGCGCTACGCCGCCGTGACGCTCTCCGGCGTGCTCGCCGCGCTCGGCGGCGCCTACCTCTCGATCGGCTTCGTCCACTCCTTCAACCAGAACATGACCGCCGGCCGGGGCTACATCGCGCTCGCCGCGCTCATCTTCGGCAAGTGGCGGCCGTTCGGCGCGTTCGGCGCGGCACTCCTGTTCGGCTTCTCGAGCGCGCTCGCCCAGCGGCTCGGCGGCGTCAGCGACTGGAGCTCGTACGCCGTGCTCTTCCAGACGCTCCCGTACATCCTCACGCTCGTCGCGGTCGCAGGGGTGATCGGCCGCTCGATCCCGCCCGCAGCGGTTGGCCGCCCCTACAAGAAGCAGTAGGCCGCTCGCGCGGCTCGCGCTCGTGCTCGGGCTCGCTTCGTCCGTGGCGCTGCCGGCGGCGATCGCGTTCGCGCAGGAGTCGCCGCGGCTCGAGCTCGTGCAGGCGGGCTGGGCGGTTCCCGTCGCGGCCGTGCTCGGGATCGCCGCGCTGCTCGTGGCGCGGGGGGCGCGGCGACGGGCGCAGTGGTCGGTCGCCGGTGGTCGGTCCGGGCGAGGAGGGCGGTTGCTCGGGACGCTCGGGCTTTGCCTCGCCGCGAGCGGCGCGATCGCGGTCGGGTTCTACGAGCTCTTGCTCCACTACTGATCCGCTCTACAATCGGCCGGTGTTCGAGATCGGCAACAGCCTCCGCGAGGCGCGACTCCGCCAAGGGCTCGACTTCCCCGAGCTCGAGCAGGCGACGAAGATCCGAGGCAAGTACCTGCGAGCGCTCGAGCAGGAGGAGTTCGCGCAGCTCCCCGGCCCGACCTACGTCAAGGGCTTTCTCCGGTCGTACGCGGAGTACCTCGGCCTCGACGGCCAGCTCTACGTCGACGAGTACAACTCGCGCTTCCTCGTCGGCGAGGACGAGATGCCCGCACGGCCGCGGCGGTCGAATGCGCGTCGACCCGAGCAACGACGGATCGAGTCGAACGTCGTGCTGCTCGCGCTCGCCGGAATCGCAGCTGTCACGCTGCTCGTGTTCGTCGCGTGGAGGTTCGGCGGCTCGGGCGACAAGCAGGCGATCCCGAACCCGCGGGCGGGCGTCTCGAATAAGCACAAGAAGGCGGCGCCGGCGCGGAAGCCGCACCGCCGCACGGCACCCGCGAAGGCGCATCTCGTCCTGACGGCGACCTCCGGCGACTGCTGGCTCGAGGTGCACAAGGGCGGGGCGAACGGAAAGATGGTCTACGCCGGGACGCTGCAGCCGGGCTCGCGGCCGCTCCACTTCACGGCCAAGCGGCTCTGGATCATCGCCGGCGCACCGCAGAACCTGACCGTGAAGCTGAACGGAGCGCTGCGCGCGTTCCCGCACGGCGACCCGTCGATCGTGCTCGTCGAGCCGACGACGATCCAGCGGGCTCCCACGGCGGCTTGACCGCGCGCCCGCGCGCGTTCGTCGTCGTCACGGGCAGCGAGCTGGTTCGCGGCGACCGGACCGACCTGAACGGCCCGTTCCTCGCCCGGCAGGCGCTCGAGCTCGGGCTCGAGCCGGCGCGGATCGCCGTCGTGGGCGACCGGCCGGACGAGCTCTTGCTTGCGCTTCGGGAGGGGCTGGAGGCCGATCTGTGCCTCGTCTCGGGCGGGCTCGGGCCGACGCACGACGACCGCACCGTCGAGCTGGTCGCGCGCGCCGCCGGCTCGCGGCTGCGGGTCGATGCTGGGCTCGAGGAGGAGATCGGCGCGATCTCGCGCGGCTTCGCGGAGCGGATGCGGCGGCCGTACGCCGACTTCCAGGCGGGCGTGACGAAGCAGGCGACGCTGCCGGAGGGTGCGGTCTCGCTCGGGTTGGCGGGAACGGCGCCTGGGTTCGTGCTCGCGACGGCGCTCGGGGCTGCGGTCGTGCTCCCCGGCCCTCCGGCCGAGCTTCGGCGCCTGTGGCCTCGTGCTTTGGAGACCGAGCCGGTGCAGCGCGTGTTGGAGCGCGCGCGGGCGCCCGAGCTGCGCGTGCTGCGCCTGTACGGGGTGAGCGAGTCGGCGGTCGCGCGGGCGCTCGCGGAGGCGGGCGGCGACGGTGACGGGGTGGAGGCGACGATCTGCGCGCGCGACTTCGAGATCCACGTCGACCTGCTCGCCGACCCGGACGTGGTCGGACGTGCGGACGACCTGGAGGCGGCGTTGGTCGAGCGGCTCGCTCCGCACGTCTTCGCGCGCGACGAGCGGCGCGTCGAGGAGCTCGTCCTCGAGGCGTGCCGCTCGCTCGGGTGGACGCTCGCGACGGCCGAGTCCTCGACGGGCGGGATGGTGGCCGCTCGGCTGACCTCGGTGCCGGGCTCGAGCGAGAGCTTCGTCGGCGGGGTCGTCGCCTACTCGAACGAGCTCAAGGAGCGCGAGCTCCGCGTGCCCGCCGAGCTAATCGCCGAGCACGGCGCCGTCTCGGCCGAGGTGGCTGCGGCCATGGCCGGCGGTGCGCGGTCCCGGCTCGGCGTGGACGTCGCCGTCTCGGTGACGGGCATCGCGGGGCCCGGCGGCGGGACGTACCGGAAGCCGGTCGGGCTCGTGTATCTGCACGCGGAGACTCCCGAGGCGGGACGCGCGCGCGACTTCTCGATTCCCGGCGATCGGGACACAGTGCGGCGCCGCGCCACCGCGATGGCGCTCCATCTTCTTCGGGACGTCTTGGCACAGAATCGGCGCGAAGACGCGTGACCGCAGCCGGTAGCGTGAGGGGCGGTGAACGGCTCCGCCTCTTCTGCGCTCTCCGCCTGCCTCGCGACGTCGCCGGCGACCTCGCCGCGTGGCAGCACGCCCACCTCCGCGAGGGCCGGATCGTCCCGCTCGAGCACCTGCACCTCACGCTCGCGTTCCTCGGCTCCCGCCCGCGCGAGGAGGTCGGAGCGATCGGCCGCCAGCTGGGCGCCGCCGCTGCTGCCGCTCAGCCGATGCGCTTCGCCGCCGCGCGCTACCGCGAGACGCGCAGCGTCGGGATGCTCGTCCTCGACGACCACGGCAGCGCGGCGAGCGCGATGGCGAGCGACCTCCACGAGCGGCTCCGGCGCCTCGGCTTGTACGAGCCCGAGAAGCGGCCGTGGCTGCCGCACGTCACCGTCCTGCGCTTCCGGCGACCGCCGCACCTGGCGCCGCCGCTGCCGGAGCTGGGCGCGTTCGGTCCGTCCGACGCGGCTCTCTATCATTCGGTGCTGCGGTCCACGGGGGCGCAGTACGAAGCACTGGAATCGTTTGCCCTAGGAGGCTGATGTGGATCGCGAAGAGGCTCTCGACGTAGCGCTCGGCCAGATCGAGCGGCAGTTCGGCAAGGGCTCGGTGATGCGGATGAGCGACCAAGCCGCGGTCTCGATCGGCGCCGTGTCGACGGGCTCGCTCTCGCTCGACCTCGCGCTCGGGATCGGCGGGCTCCCGCGCGGCCGGATCGTGGAGATCTTCGGCCCCGAGTCGTCGGGGAAGACGACCCTCGTCTACCACGTGATCGCGGAGGCCCAGCGGCGCGGCGGGATCTGCGCGTTCATCGACGCCGAGCACGCGATGGACCCGCAGTACGCGCGCCGGATCGGCGTCAACATCGACGACCTCCTCGTCTCGCAGCCCGACACGGGCGAGCAGGCGCTCGAGATCGTCGAGCTCCTGATCCGGAGCGGCGCGCTCGACGTGGTCGCCGTCGACTCGGTCGCGGCGCTGACGCCCAAGGCGGAGATCGAGGGCGAGATGGGCGACTCGCACGTCGGCCTCCAGGCGCGGCTGATGTCGCAGGCGCTCCGCAAGCTCGCCGGCACGCTCAACCGCACCGACACGATCTGCATCTTCACGAACCAGCTCCGCGAGAAGATCGGCGTCATGTTCGGGAACCCCGAGACGACGCCGGGCGGCCGCGCGCTCAAGTTCTACTCGTCGGTGCGACTCGACATCCGGCGCATCGAGACGCTCAAGGAGGGCGTCGAGGCGATCGGCAACCGCGTCCGCGTGAAGGTCGTCAAGAACAAGGTCGCGCCGCCGTTCAAGCAGGCCGAGTTCGACATCATCTACGGCTCCGGAATCTCCTGGGAGGGGACGGTCCTCGACTCCGCCCTCGAGCGGAAGATCGTCCAGAAGTCGGGCTCCTACTTCAGCTTCGAGGACGAGCGGCTCGGCCAAGGGCGACAGAACGCGACGGCGTTCCTGCGCGAGCACCCCGACGTCGGCCAGCAGATCCTGGCGCGGATCCAGGGGATGTCCGGGCCGGACCAGGTCGTCTCGGCGCGGCTCCTGCCCGAGGCGACGGTGGCGGCGAACGGGGCCAAACCGCCCGCGGAGGAGGTCGCCCAGGCGACGTAGGCGATGGTGGTCGTCACAGCGCTTCGGAGCGCCGGCCGTAGGCGCGGGGGCGGCGTTCGCGTCGAGCTCGACGGCGCGCCTTGGCGGACGCTTCCGCTCGAGGTGGTGATGCGCGCAGGCCTCGCGCAGGGCCAGGAGCTCGAGCGAGCGCAGCTCCGCGTCCTGCGCCGCGAGCTGCGCCGGCACGAGGCGCTGCAGGCGTCAGCGAGAGCGCTGCGGCAGCGCGACCTCTCGACGCGCGAGCTCGAGGAGCGCTTGCGGCGTCGCCCCGACGTGGCGCCGGCTGATCGCGAGGCCGCAGTGGCCGCTCTCCGCAGCACGGGGCTCGTCGACGACGCCCGCTTCGCTCGCTCCCGAGCCCGCGCGCTCGCCGACCGCGGCTATGGCGACGACGCGATCCGCACCGACCTCGAGCGGCGCGGGATCGAGCCCGAGATAATCGCGTCAGCGGTCGAGGAGCTCGAGCCCGAGCGCGACCGAGCTGGGGCGATCGTCGCCCGTCGCGGTGGAGGCTTGGCGACCGCGCGCTACGTCGCGCGGCGGGGTTTCCACGAGGACGTGGTGGAGGCGGCCATGACCGCAGGTGGCACGGATGCGCCCTGAGCGCTACGATAATGCGGCACTCAACCCAACGTTTTGCCTGCATAGCGATCTTTTCTGAATCGGCTCCACCTTCATCAACCGCCACGACCACGACATGAACCGACCGCATAGCCGTCACGAGGAGCGAAGCCCGGCGCTGAGGTAGGTACCGAAGCTCCTCGGGGGCCCCGACGCGGGCTCCGCGCACCGATTCGGTGAGACCCATGCCGGCCCGGCGACGGGTGAGGCCGCGGCACCGCCGCGAACAACCGAACCGACTCCGGACCGGCCTCGGCCGGCGAAGGCGAGAGGAGCGCGATGCCCGTCGTGACCGCGGTACTCGTAGTCCTGGCCCTGCTCGTGGGCGCGGGACTGGCCGTGGCGGCGATCGCGTTCCGGAGCGGCTCGAAGCTCGGCGCGGCGCGGCGCATCCGCCAGCAGCTGCTCGCGGACGCGCGGCGCGAGGCGGAGGCGCTCAGGCGGGAGGCGCAGATCGAGGCGCGCGAGCAGTCGGTCCGGCTGCGCGCCGAGCTCGAGGAGGAGCTGAAGGAGCGGCGTGCCGAGGTGCTCCGCGGCGAGGAGCGCGTGCGCGGTCGAGAGCGCGAGCTCGAGGCGAAGCTGACGGAGGTCGCGCGGCGCGAGCAGGGGATCGCCGACCGGGAGGTGCACGCGAAGCAGCTCCAGGAAGATTTGAAGGCGGCGCGGGACGGCGAGCTCCGCGAGCTCGAGCGCATCTCGGGCATGACCGTGGGGGAGGCGAAGGCACAGGTTCTCGAGCGGTCGGAGGATCTCGTTCGCCACGAGCTCGCGCGGCGCGTTCGCCAGCTCGAGGAGGAGGCGCGCGGCGAGGCGAAGCGGAAGGCGCGGAGCCTGGTCGCGGACGCGCTCCAGCGGGTCGCCGCGAGCCATGCCGCCGAGACGACCGTGTCGATCGTCGAGCTCCCGTCCGACGACATGAAGGGCCGGATCATCGGCCGCGAGGGGCGAAACATCCGCGCGCTCGAGCACCTCACCGGCGTCGACTTCATTATCGACGACACGCCCCAAGCGGTCGTGCTCTCGTCGTTCGACGGGCTCCGCCGCGAGGTCGCGAAGCTCACGCTCTCGAAGCTGATCGAGGACGGCCGGATCCACCCGGCGCGGATCGAGGAGATGTACTACTCGTCGAAGGCCGAGATCGACGAGCACGTCGTCCACGCGGGCGAGCAGGCGGTCTTCGAGGCGAACTGCGGCGACTTCCACGAGGAGCTGGTCAAGGTCCTCGGCCGGCTCAGGTATCGCACGAGCTACGGCCAGAACGTGCTCAAGCACACGCTCGAGGTCGTGCACCTCGCCGGGATCATGGCCACGGAGCTCGAAGCGAGCGTGAAGACGACGAAGCGGGCCGCGCTGCTCCACGACCTCGGCAAGGCGATGACGCACGAGGTCGAGGGCTCGCACGCGCTCATCTCCGCGCAGCTCGCGCGCCGGTACGGCGAGTCGCAGGGCGTCGTGCACGCGATCGAGGCGCACCACTACGAGGTGCAGCCGCAGACTGTCGAGGCGGTCCTTCTGATCGCCGCCGACGCAATCTCGGCGGCGCGCCCCGGCGCCCGCGGCGAGAGCCTCGAGAACTACATCAAGCGCCTCGCCGCGCTCGAGGAGCTCGCCGCGCAGAAGAAGGGCGTCGAGCGGGTCTACGCCCTGCAGGCCGGCCGCGAGATCCGCGTGATCGTCAAGCCGACCGAGATCGACGACGACGGCGCGGTCCTGCTCTCGCACGAGATCGCCCGCGAGATCGAGTCGGAGCTCGAGTACCCGGGCCAGGTCAAGGTGACCGTGATCCGCGAGAGCCGCGCAGTCGAGTTCGCAAAGTAGCCCCGGGAAAGTCCGCTCCGTTCCGGGGCATGACGACTTCCCGGGGAGCCAGATGCCGAAGCGGCGGAGCCGGAGTGAATCCGGCTCCGCGGCGGGGCTAGCGCTCGAGCGCGTCGTGCAGGCGCTCGAGCGCCAGGCCGTAGAGGGCCCAGAGTGGGAGAAAGTCGGGGCGGACGAGGCCGTCGACGTTGTGGCGCGCGTACGAGTAGTCCCACGGCGCACGGCCGAGCGTGCGGCGGAAGACGCGGCCCGCCGCGTACTCGACCGCCAGGATCCCCGCGCCATACGTGAGTCCGCGCGCCGCCACGGATCGTCCGCGGAGCCGATCGTGCACCGGCTCGAAGAGCGGCTGCGCGAGCGCGTAGACGGGCGCGTTCCAGAGGCTCGAGCGCCGCGGCCGGCCGCCACGGCGAAGCGAGTGCAGCGCCGTGAAGCAGGCGTCGACGCCCCAGCCGGCCGCCGCGTAGACGACGGCGCGGCCGGGGCGCGACACCGGCGTCACTTCTTGATCTTCAGCACCGCGTAGAGCGTCGGCGCATTCCCGCCGAACGGCCGGATCAGCACGGTGAAGAGGTCACCGACGGACGCGCTCGACGGCACCGCGAGGTTGTAGATGTACTGCTGGTCGGACTCGCGCATCACGCCGCTCGTGTCGGCCGAGGAGACGCTGTCGGGCACGGTGTACGACGGGTCGCCCGGATCGACGTTCGGGTCGTAGTCGCCCGACCGGATCGAGATCAGCGGGTGCAGGCCGCTCGTGAAGCCGTTGCAACCGACGGTGATCTTGACCGGCACGACCTGACCCTTCTTGACCAGGTTGTAGGCGCCGCCGGTCAGCGGCGGCAGGATCTGACCGTCGTAGACCTGCACGGGGGCCGACGTGAAGGGAGCCGAGACGCCTCCGTCCTTGTCCTGCGCCTTCGCGTCGACCGTGTGCGTCCCGCAGGTCGAGAACGTCGCGGCGAAGCCGTTGCTCCCGAACGCCCCGAAGCCGGAGCCCGCGTCGAACGCCCAGGTGAACCCGGCGGTCGTGTCTGCGCCGGACGGGTCGTTCGCGGCGCCGGTGAACGTGACCGGCTCACCCACGAGCCCGTTCGGCGAGCTTGGCGTGAGCGACGTGACCGTCGGCGCCACGTTCGAGACGGTCACGGTCGCCTGGGCCACGTCGGTGAGCCCGCCGTTGTCCGTGACCTGCACCTTGACGGTCGGCGTCGCCGGGCCGTCGTCGGCCGGGAACGCCACCGTCTGCCCCGGCGTCTCGAACGTCCCGTTGTTGTCGAGATCCCACGCGTAGCTGAGCGGCCCGCCCTCGGGATCCGTGCCGGACGCGCTCAGCGTAGTCGAGCTGCCCTCGGCCACCGCGTACGGCCCGCCGGCACCAGCCGTCGGCGGGTCGTTGAGCGTCAGCCGCACGACCGACGGGTCGTGGTCGGACGCCTGGTCGGCGAACTCCGCGTTCACGTGCACCGGGTCGAAGACGAACGGCACGCCGAAGAGCGCGTCGCTCGTGAGGATGTGGTCGAGCGTCTGCGAGTTGCCCTCGAACACGTAGCTGTACCGCTCGTTCTCGGGCAGCGTGTCCATCAGGTCGTGGAGCACGCCGCTCTTCAGGATCGAGACGGTGTCCGACCACTCGAAGTCGTTCAGGTCGCCGTCGACGACGACGTTCGCGTTCGCGTCGTCGGCGAGGATCGCCGCGACGAAGTCGTGCACGATCTGCGCCTGCTGGTGGCGCTGCACCTCCGAGCTCCGCGTCGGCGGCTGGAAGTGGCCCTCGAGCGGGTTGTCGCCGCCCTTCGAGTTGAAGTGGTTCGCGATCACGAACAGGTGGTGGCCGTTGAACAGGAACTCACCGGCCAACGGCTTCCGGCTCGTGTTGAAGGCCGAGTTGGTCGGGTCGATCCGGCCGGGGCTCGCGGAGAGCTCGGGCCCGTTCACGCCGTTTACGACCGTCGTCGGCGTGGTCGAGCCGCCGCCCGCGCGGTCGACGAACGAGACGCCGCGATCGGTGCGGAAGAGGAAGACCTGGCGGATGTTGCCGCCCGGCTCGCCGCCGTCCTGGTCGTTCACGGGGTTGATGTAGCGGTAGTCGTAGGTCGGGCCGCCTGCCGCCTGGATCGCCGCCACGAGCTGGTCGAGCGTCTGGTTCGCGTCGACGACGCCGTTGTCGGTCGGGCCGTTGTCGTCCTGCACCTCTTCGCCGCTGACGATGTCGGGCGCCTTCAGGTTGTTCACGAGGATCGCCGCCAGCCGGTCGAACTTCGACTGCGGGTCGGTCGGGTCGAGGTTCTCGAAGTTGAACGTCGCGACGGCGACCTGGTTCAGGCCGGCCGCGGTGGTCGTCTCGGGCGTGACGCCGTCGTGGATCGCGCCCACGCCTGTGCTCGTCACCTCGAGAAAGAAGTTGCCGAAGTTGTAGTCGAGCACGCCGACGAGCGGCGCGTCGTAGTGGTCGCCGACGTTCATCGCCGGCAGCGGGACGAGCACGTCGTCCGCGACGACCCGCTCCGGGTTTCCGTCGGTCGGCCGGAGCAGGACGCCGCCGCGTGCGGTGCGGAGGCCGGCGTTGGCGCCGTCGTCGCCGACGACCTGCGTCTCGCCGAACGCGTTCGTCGGGCCAACGGCGACCGGGTTGTTCAGCTGGATCCGCATGGCCTCGAGGCTCTCCCAGAAGTCGAGCCCGTCGCTCGCCGGGTCGAAGGTGCCACTCGTCTCGACGTCACCGGAGGCGTCGTCCTCGATGATCTGGTTCGGCGGGATTCGGCCACCGTTGCCGACGATCGTCGCCGCCGGCAGCGGGTTCCCGCTCGAGAGGACGGTGATTGTCGGCGTCGTGAGCTCGGTCGTCGTCAGGTTGCCGGTCGACGCCCCGCCCGGCCGGAACTCGCTGACGTGGCCGTTCACCTTCACCGCGTCGCCGACGTTCACCGACGTCGGCGCGGACGACGTGAAGACGAAGATGCCCTCGGACGTGGCGGGGTCGGCGTCGGGGTTCGGGTCCTGTATGTAGAAGCCGTTCGTGCGCTTCACGGTCACGATCCCGTTCACGTTCGAGACGTTCTGGCCGTTCTTCGGCGAGATGTGCGACGCGCCCTGGATGTCGTGGATCGCGACCGGCGGCGCGACCGTCGTGAAGCTGAACGTGTAGTCGGACGCCATGTTGTCGGGCGGGTCCTGCGTGTCCTGGTCGGTCACGTCCGCCGCGAACACGGTGACGGTGCACGTCTCGCCGGTGGCGAAGTCGGCGGTCGGGTCGAGCGTGAAGGTGACCGGGCCGCCGGACACGGTCGCGCTGTGCCCGCCGCTCGTCGCGCAGGAGATCGAGTACCAGCCGTCGACGGCGTTCACGGGCTCGCTGAAGGTGATCGAGATGTTCGCGTTCACCGCGACGCCGGTCGCACCGTTCGCCGGTGTCGTGCTCGCCACGGTCGGAGCCGTGTCGCCGTTGCAGTTGAAGGTGGTGGAGAGGCGGTTCCGCGGATTCGGTGCACCGGCGGTGAAGTCCGCGCTGTTGTTGTCGGTGTCGGTGCAGCCACTTCCCGCGCGGAGCGCGGCGGACGTGTTCGAGAGCGTCGGCGCCGCTGCGCCCTCGAAGAAGTTCGCGCCGTCGTAGCCGATCAGGTCGACGATGAGCGCGAGCTGCGCAGCCGAGCATGGCGTCGAGCCGCCATTGCACCCCAGGCCCGAGGTGGAGTTGACGAGCGCGACCTTTCCGCCCGTCGCGCTCATGTTGATGGGTGTGGCGTCCGTGATGTCCGGCGTCGGCAGGGGTGATCCGACGGCGCCGCCGGAGGCCTCCTGGACGAGCAGGTACTGGCCCGGTGCGAGGAAGCCCGACAGTGGCGTGATCAGGTTGGTCGCCGAGCCGAAGTTTCCGGTGCCGGTGGCGCTCGTGTACTGCACCGACATCCCTGTCGTGTCGATGAGCGCCAGGCTCTTGTTGAAGACCTCGATGTAGTCGTTCTGGTACGGCGCCAACGAGTTGCCGCCGCCTCCGTAGATCTGGCTCAAGGTGAGCGTGGACGAGGCCGCTGCCGCGGCGTGCACCCCGACTAGCGACGACACAGCGGCGACGAGCACGGCAACGAGAATGCGGAATCGGCGAACCGGCGGCATGTAGGGCTCCTCCCCTGACGGACTGTTGCCCACCGTAACACTGTCCGTGGTGAAAATGGTAGTCCCGGATCTGTCTCGAAACGGACTCCGCGGCCGCTGGTCTGCGTCAGAAGCCGATCGTGATTTCCCGAGCGTCGGAGTCGGTGCCGGAGGGGGCGACGAGACTAGCGGTGGCGAATGCCTTGCCGATGTCGAAGCCGCTGAAGCTGCCACCGCTGACCGTCACCGCGACGTCGTGCTGGTTGCCGTCGCAGAGGACGACCGCCTGGCCCGAGCCGATGGTCGGCGACTGCGTCTCGGGCGGCTGCTGCTCGACCGTCACGGCCAGAGTGCCCGGCGTCGGCGCACCCTCGCAGGTGACGTGCAGCGCGACCGATACGACGACTTCGGTCACGTACTGTGCTTGCACCATGATGGCGACGTCCGTTCGGCCAGCCGCCCGTGCTGGCGCGGCAGCGCCGGACGCAGCCAGCGTGAGTCCTGCTGCCACCGCTGCGAGCCAACGCACGTGCTTCACGTGTCTCCCTTCGTCCGCTTGGATGTGACGCTTCGTCAACGGCGACGAAGTCTAACCTTCAGGCAAGAGCCGGAAGGGGAGTGGTAAGCCTCGACCGCGAGAAATGCGTCTAGCATTTCCGCGGGCATGAAGCGGTACCACGTCACCACGTTCGGGTGTCAGATGAACGCCCACGACTCCGAACGGATCAAGGGCCTGCTCGAGTCGCTCGGCCTCGGCGAGACGCACGAGCAGGCCGCCGCGGACGTGATCGTCTTCAACACCTGCACGATCCGGGAGAAGCCGGACCAGCGCTTCGCGGCGCATCTCGCGCAGGCGGCGGCGCTGAAGCAGCGCGACCGGGAGAAGGTGATCGCCGTCGGCGGGTGCTACGCGGAGGCGCAGCGCGAGCGGATCTTCGAGCTCTATCCGTACGTCGACGTCGCTTTCGGCCCTGGCTCAATCCCGCACCTCGGCGAGTGGATCGGCGCGGGCGGCGAGGCGCCGCGCGGCCGTTTCGCCGAGTGGAGGTCGTTCGCGGCCGACCTGCCGACGCGACGTGAGCGCCGGCACCACGCGTGGGTGCAGATCTCGATGGGCTGCAACTCGAAGTGCGCGTACTGCATCGTCCCGGCGGTGCGCGGGCGTGAGCAGAGCCGCCGGCCGGGCGAGGTCGTCGCGGAGGTCGAGGCGTTGGCCCGCGAGGGCGTGCGCGAGATCACGCTCCTCGGCCAGAACGTGAACTCGTACGGACGCGACCTGCCGCTCGAGGCGCGAATCGAGTTCGGCGAGCTCCTGCGGGCGTGCGACGCGGTCGACGGAATCGAGCGGATCCGCTTCACGAGCCCGCACCCGAAAGACTTCCGCGCGCCGGTGATCGCGGCGATGGCCGAGTGCCGCTCGGTCTGCGAGCACGCGCACTTGCCGCTCCAGTCGGGGTCGTCGCGGATCCTCAAGGCGATGCGGCGGACGTATTCGCGCGAGCGGTACCTGCGGTTGGTCGACGAGATGCGGGCGGCGATCCCCGATCTCGCGCTGTCCACCGACCTGATCGTCGGCTTCCCCGGCGAGACCGAGGCGGACTTCGAGGAGACGCTCGAGGTGGTGGAGGAGGTCGGCTTCGACAGCGCGTTCACGTTCGTCTTCTCGCCGCGGCGCGGCACGGAGGCGGCGACGCTGCCCGACCAGGTGCCGGACGAGGTGAAGACCGAGCGGATCGAACGGTTGATCGAGCTCGTGCAGCGGGTGGCGCTCTCGCGGAATCGCGGGCGGATCGGCCGCGTCGAGGAGGTGCTGGTCGAGGGCGCGAGTCGCACCGAACCAGCGCTCTTGCGCGGACGCACCCGCCGCAACACGACGGTGAACTTCGCGGGACCGGCGGCGCCCGGCGAGCTCGTCGACGTTCGGATCGAGCGCGCGACGTCGACGACGCTCGGCGGCGTCCAGGTCGCGGCGGCGGCCGCTTGACCCGCTTTCGGCCCGGAATCGGCACAGTCGCGCGCAGCTTTCTCCGGTAGCGTTGATAGCGGGGGGCGGCCCGGCCGAAGGGGACATGTTGGAGGAGGACGGGGCGGGACGAGCCGGTGGCGTCGCACCGGAGCCGCTCGTCGTCGCGATCTTCGGCCCGACGGCGAGCGGAAAGACCGACGTCGCGGAGCTCGTTGCCGACGCGCTCGGCGGCGAGGTCGTCTCGGCCGACTCCGCTCAGGTCTACCGGGGCCTGTCGATCCTCACGAACCAGCCGGCAAGGCCGACGCGTCTCGTCGGCATCTGGCCGCTCGACCACGAGGCGGCGGTGGGCGAGTATCAGCGGCTCGCGCACGACGCGATCAACGAGCTCCTCGCCGGCGGCTGTACGCCCGTCGTCGCCGGCGGCAGCGGCCTCTATCTTCGTGCCGCGCTCGCGGAGCTCGAGCTGCCGCCGGCACCGCCGGCCGGCGAGCGGCAGCGCTGGGAACGGCGCTACGACGAGCTCGGCCCCGACGCCGCCCACGCGCTCCTCGCCGAACGCGACCTGGCCGCGGCCGACGCGGTCCATCCCAACGACCGCCGCCGCGTCGTTCGCGCGCTCGAGCTGGCCGGTGCTGGCGCATCGCTCAAGCCCACCGCAGATCGCCTCTGGGCGGGAGAGACGCGCCTGCCGACGATCGTCTTCGGCCTCGAGGTGCCGAAGGCCGCACTCGAAGCCCGGATCGAGACCCGTGCGCGGGCGATGTACGAGCGCGGGGTCCGCGAAGAGGTCGCCCACGCCCTTGCCGCACCGCTGTCGACCACGGCGCGCCAGGTGCTCGGGCTCGACGAGGTAGGCGCCGAGGGCGAGCAGGCGCTCGACGCGCTCGTGCTCCGCACGAGGCAGTTCGCCGCGTACCAGCGCAAGTGGATGCGCCGAATCCCGGGCCTCGTTAGCGTTGACGCCGAGCGCCCGCCCGATGACGTCGCCGCCGACATTCTCGAAGTGGTCCGCGCTCGGCAACGTCTACTGGCTGGTCGAGCGGGCTGACCTCGACGCCCCACTGACGCCGGCACGCGTCCGCGACCTCGGCGCCGACGGTGTCGTCGAGGTCGTCTCCACGGCGCACGACCAGGCCGAGGTCGTGATCTGGAACCCCGACGGCTCGACGGCCGAGCTGTCCGGGAACGGCACGCGCATCGCGGCGAAGTGGCTGATGGAGCGAAACGGCGTCGAAGCTGTCGAGATCCGCGTCGGCCCGCGCGTCGTCGCGGCGCGGGCGACCGCGAGCGGCGAGATCGAGCAGGACATGGGCGACGTCGAGGTCTACGAGCGCGAGCGCGTCGCCGGCCTCCAGGTCACGCCGGTCTCAGTCGGCAACCCGCATGCTGTCGTCGAGGGCGACCCGGACGACCTCCCGCTGATCGGGCCGCTGCTAGAGACGCACCCGCGCTTCCCGAACCGCACGAACGTGCAGGTCGCGCGGCTCGACGCGCCAACCAAGATCACGGCCCGCGTCTGGGAGCGCGGCGTGGGGGAGACGCAGGCGTCGGGGACGAGCGCCGTCGCCGTGGCTGCGGCCCTCGCGCAGAACCCAGCCGCCGTCACGTTCCCGGGCGGGACGCTGCACGTCAGGTTCGAGGGCCGGCGCGCGTTCCTGACCGGCCCGGCGGTCAGGTGCTGACGCCGTGCTCCCGGAGCGCGTCGTTCAGGCTGAGACGCAGGTCGTGCGACTTGCCGCGCCAGCCGACGATCAGCGGCGTCGGTAGGCCGTACGTCCCCGCGGGAAACTCCCGCTGCCGGACGCCCGGTACGACGACCGCGCGCGGCGGCACGACGCCTCGGTGCTCGACCGGCTCCGGGCCCGTCACGTCGACGATCGGGACCGACGCAGTGATGACCACGCCGGCGCCGAGAACGGCACCCTCGCCGACGACCGTGCCCTCGGTGACGATGCAGCGCGAGCCGATGAACGCCCCGTCCTCGACGATCACCGGGCGCGCGTTCACGGGCTCCAGCACGCCGCCGATCCCGACGCCGCCGGCCAAATGAACGTCCGCGCCGATCTGCGCGCAGGAGCCGACCGTCGCCCAGGTGTCGACCATCGTCCGCGGCCCGACCCACGCGCCGATGTTCACATACGACGGCATAAGCACGACGCCGCGCGAGAGGAACGAGCCGTAGCGCGCCGTCGCCGGCGGGACGACCCGGACGCCCAACTCCGCGAAGCCGCCCTTCAAAGGGATCTTGTCCAGGTACTCGAACGGCCCGACCTCCTGCGGCTCGAGCTCGCGAATCCGGAAGTAGTCGAGGATCGCCCGCTTCGCCTCCTCGTTCACCCGCCACTCGCCGTCGACGCGCTCGGCGACGCGCACCTCGCCGCGGTCGAGCGCCGCGATCGTCTCCTCGACGCTCACAGCACCTCGTCGAGGATCGCCGCCGCGCGCTCGCACTCCTCGAGCGTGGGGACGAGCGCGACGCGCCAGTAGCCGCCGCCGGCCGGCCCGAAGAACGTCCCCGGCGAGACGATCAGTCCGTGCGCGAGCAGCCGCTCGGCGAGCTCCTCCGAGGCTTCGCCCTCGGGCGTCTCGAGCCAGAGGTACATCCCGGCGACGCTGCCGGCGACCCGGATGCCCTTCCGCGCGAGCACGGGGAGGAGGACGTCGCGCTTGCGCCGGTAGCGCTCGCGCGTTCGCTCGACGTGCTCGTCGTCGTCCCAGGCCGCCACCGACGCGCGCTGGACGAACTCCTGCGGCGCCGTCCCGACGGTCGGTCGGTACTGCTTCAGTGCCGCCACGAGCTCCGGCTCCGCGACCACGAAGCCCGACCGGTAGCCGGTCATCGAGCTCCGCTTCGACAGCGTGTTGAAGACCGCGACTGGGCCCGAGTCGCGCACCTCCAAAGCCGAATGCGGCGGCTCCTCGAACCAGAGCTCGGTATAGGCCTCGTCGCACGCCAACAGGACGCCGTGCCGGCCCGCCAGCTCGGCGGCGCGCCGCAGGAACTCCAAAGGAGCGACCGCGCCGGTCGGGTTGTTCGGGTAGTTGAGCCAGAGGATCGCCGCGCGCTCCCAAGGGATCGCGTCGAGCTCCGGCAGGAAGCCGTTCTCCTCGAGCAGCGGCAGCTGCGCAATCTCGCCGCCGGCGAAGAGAGCGCCGCGGTCCGGAACCGGGTAGCCGGGCTCGGTGGTCAGCACGAGCCGCCTGTCGCTGTCCCGGTCGAGCACGACCTGCGCGAGGTGGAAGATCGCCTCCTTCGAGCCGTACGTCGGAACGACCTCGGTGTCGGGATCGACCTCGACGCCGAAGCGCCGGCCGCACCACCGCGCGATCGCCTCGCGCAGCTCCGGGAGCCCCTCCGCGAGCGGGTACGGCGCGACCTCGGGGAGCGCGTCGACGAGCGCCTGGCGGATGAACGCCTCGGTCGGCTCGCGCGGGGCGCCCTTGCCGAAGTCGATCAGCTCGAC